>Ga0307986_10003747_pt1 | contig 10484 bp, 8 predicted proteins | sample EllFjometageno82_FD_203170 | JGI IMG/M metagenome (GOLD analysis project Ga0307986, IMG submission 203170) | Marine microbial communities from Ellis Fjord, Antarctic Ocean - #82 | ecosystem: Environmental > Aquatic > Marine > Unclassified | place: Southern Ocean | collected 2014-10-09
GAATCTCTTTCCAGAGTGTTATGTTTATTATCGGTCCTTTTGCCTGAGAGTTTCCGGGGTGGTTGCTCCTTCGGCGCTATTATACTTAGTCTCTCCCGATAAAAGAAGACTACTTGTTAATACAATTATGTCAAATACTAATTATTTAAAACATTTTATTGCCTTTTTTGGTAATTAATTAATAATTAAAATATTAATATGAAAAATTATTTAAATTTTGAAACTGATATTAAAAATCTAGAAGTTGAAATAGAAAAATTAAAAGATCCATATAATGAAGATGGACTTTCAGAGGTAGATACAAAAAAAATTTCTGAATCTCAGAAAAAAATAGATGAAAAATTAAAAGAAATTTATTCTAATCTAGATCCGTGGCAAACAACTTTAGTAGCAAGGCATGAGGATAGACCAAAAGCAAAATTTTTTATAGATAATTTGTTTGAAGACTTTATTCCATTGTCAGGTGACAGATTTTATGGAGAAGACAAATCAGTTTTGGTAGGATTTGCAAAATTTAATGAAAAATCAGTTTTAGTTATAGGTCAAGAAAAAGGTGATAACCTTGAAGCTAGAATTGAAAGAAATTTTGGGATGATGAGGCCTGAGGGTTACAGAAAAACTATGAGGTTAATGAAACTGGCTGATAAATTTAATATACCAATTATTTCGTTTATAGATACACCGGGGGCATATCCAGGAGTTGGAGCTGAGGAAAGAGGTCAAGCAGAAGCAATTGCAAAATCAATAGAATGTTGCATGTCATTAAGCGTCCCAACATTTGCAATTATTATTGGTGAAGGTGGATCTGGTGGCGCTATAGCTCTAGCCTCATCCAATAAAGTTATTATGTTAGAAAATTCAATTTACTCCGTAATATCCCCAGAAGGATGTGCTACAATTTTATGGAGGGACCCAAAAAGAACACTCGATGCTGCAAAAGCAATGAAATTGTCAGCAAAAAATCTTTTAGATTTAAAGGTAATAGATGAAATTATTTTAGAACCAGTTGGTGGAGCTCACAGAGATAGAGATTTAATTTTAGATAATGTCAGAAAATCAATTGAAAATAATTTAAATGAATTTCTTAATATGAATGGAGATGAGGTTTACAACCATAGAAAAAATAAATTTTTGACAATTGGTAGAAATAAAGGATTTGTTACTCACCTAGATGATTTAAACACACTAAGCATGAAAAAAAGTAATATTAATATTTTTATTGAAAATTATTTCGGATCTAAGATTAATATAGGAATTACTTTTGTGGTAATATTTTTGCTAAGTTATTTAATATTTTTTTTATAGAGCGCCACAGCATTTTTTATATTTTTTCCCAGACCCACATAAACAGGGCTCATTTCTACTCATTTTTTTCCCAACGTATTTAGAGTCTATCACTACTGGTTTTGTAATCTCCTCTTTTTGTACAAGTTCCCGAATAACTCTTAGGTTTATTAAAACTGTAACAAAATCAATTTTTAATTTATTTAACAAGCTTTCAAAAAGATGAAATGCCTCTTTTTTGTATTCGACCAAAGGATCTCTTTGACCATAAGATCTAAGTCCTATCACTTGTCTTAATTGTTCAAGATATTGAATATGTGATTTCCAATTTAAATCAATACATTGAAGAAAAATTTTTTTTTCAATATCTTTTGCTTTTTCTTCACCCAACATTTTTATTCTTTCATTTCTTGCATCTATAAATTTAGAATTAATGTTTTCTTTAAAACTTTTATCTTCAAGATTAATTAATTTTTTAAACTCCTGATCATCAACACTTTTTCCAACTAAAACTTTTAATTGATTAGAAAATTCATTATTACTAGTTTTTGATAAATTTTGGCTTTTTAAACTTATTAAATGAGACATAATTTCAGATATAAATTCATCTGAATAGTCAAAAACTTTTTTACTATTCATTACCCCATTTCTTTGAGAAAATATTACATGTCGCTGGTCATTTAAAACATCATCAAACTTCAATAAATTTTTCCTCATATCAAAATTTCTTGCTTCAACTTTTTGTTGAGCTCTTTCAAGTGCTTTATTAATCCAAGGATGGTCAATACTTTCTCCATCTTTCAAGCCAAGTTTTTGAAGAATATTATTCATAGATTCAGAACCGAAAATTCTCATTAGGTCATCTTCTAAACTCACATAAAAAATAGAGCTTCCTTCGTCACCTTGACGACCCGCCCTTCCCCTAGCTTGATTATCAACTCGTCTAGACTCCATTCTTTCAGTACCAATTACGAACAGACCTCCTAGTAATTTTATTTTATTTTTACTAATTAAAAGCTCTTCATCAGGTTGACCGCCTTTTTTACCACCTAGTTGAATATCAACCCCTCTACCTGAAATACTCGTTGTAATTATTACTGAGTTTAATTTCCCAGCATTTGCTATAATTTCAGCTTCATTTTCATGGTTTTTAGCATTTAGAACAACATGTTTTACTTTTGAACTATGTAGTAGTTTTGAATAAATTTCTGATTTATTAATACTAGAAGTAAAAATTAAAATTGGCTGTCCTTGCTTATGACACTCCAAAACTTTTTCAACAATAGCTGTGTTTTTTTCTACTTCAGTTCTAAAAATTTGATCATTCCAATCTTTTCTGATCATTTTTTTATTTGTAGGAACAATAATCACATCTAAATTATATATTTCATAAAACTCAGCAGCCTCTGTTGCTGCAGTTCCAGTACATCCTGAAATTTTGTTATAAAGTTTAAAATAATTTTGATATGTTATAGACGCAAGAGTTTGATTTTCAGGCTGTACATCTAATCGCTCTTTAGCTTCAAGTGCCTGATGAAGACCGTCTCCAAACCTTCTTCCTTCTAAGATTCTACCAGTGAGCTCATCGATAATTTTTAATGTTCCATCTTTTACAATATAGTCTTTGCCGCTTTCAAATAAATGATTTGCTTTTAATGACTGATTTACATGATGAACCAAGCTTAAATTTTCAGGATCATAAAAATTATTATTTTTAAGTACACCAGCATTAGAAAGCATTTTTTCTACATTATTTATACCTTCATTTGTAAGTAAAATATTTTTATCTTTTTCATCAATTTCATAATGCTCTTGTTTTAAAATTTTAACTAGTTTATCTATTGCAACATATTGGTCATTTTTATCTTCTGCTGTACCAGAAATTACCAGTGGTGTTCTTGCTTCATCAATCAAGCAGGAATCTATTTCATCCACAATTGTAAAAATGTGTTCTCTTTGAACCATTTGCTCTTTAGAGAATTTCATATTATCTCTTAAGTAATCAAATCCAAGCTCGCTATTAGTTGCATAAGTAATATCAAAATTATAATTTATTTTTCTCTCGTAGTCATCTTGGTCATTATTTATATAACCAGATGTTAGACCCAAAAATTTATAGATCTCCCCCATTTCTTGAGAATCTCTTTTGGCCAAGTAATCATTAACAGTAACAATATGCACACCTTTACCACTTAACGCATTCAAGTAAGCAGCAAGACTAATGGTTAAAGTTTTTCCTTCACCAGTTCTCATCTCTGCAATTTTTCCTTCGTGTAAAACAACACCACCTATTATTTGAGCATCATAATGTCTTTCATTTCTAGTTCTTGTAGATGCCTCCCGTACAAGAGCATAAGCTTCTGGCAGTAAATCATTAATATCCACACCTTGAGCAAGTTTATTTTTTAATCCTAGTGTCTTCTCTGGAAAATCCTCATTTGAATACTCTTTAGTTTTAGCTTCAAAAAAGTTAACTTTTTCAACAATCTCTGCAATTCTATCAAGCTCTTTTTGATTACTTGATTTAATGAACTTTGAAAGAAAATTTAAAGGGTTAAGCATTTAATTTATTTGATATATTAATTAATTATAACTTTTAATATAAGTATTAAATAAATATTTTAAATAGAATGGTAATTAATCTTAAAAACTTTGTAAACACCCAGGCATCTCAATCAAAAATGAACGACTTTCAAGATTTAGATCATATTGATGGAGTCTCAATATCTACTATTTGTGCAAATTTGTACAATAAACCAAGGGATGATTTAGTTATGTTCTATTTTAGAAATGGAGCAAACTATGCCTCTGTTTATACGCAATCAAAAATAATTTCAGAAAATATTAAATGGAACCTGAATATAAAAAGTAACAAAATAAGATCTCTCATTATTAACACAAGAAGTGCGAACGCATTTACAGGTCGAGATGGCTACAAAGGTTTAAAAGAGATAGCAGAAGAAACCGCACTGGAGCTTTCCAAAAAACAAAAAGAGGATGAGGATTATCCAAAAAATATATCACCAAATGAAATTCTTTTTGGTTGCACAGGAACAATTGGTGAAAAATACCCAACTCAAAAAATCAAAAAAAATATTACAAGTTTAGTTGATAGAATTAGGTACACACAAAGTAAATTAATTTGGATGAAGGCTGCATTGGGCATAATGACAACCGATTTAAAACCAAAAATGGCAATGGAAGAATGTGACATTGGTAATAAAAAAGTAAAAATTTATGGCATTGCAAAAGGATCAGGAATGATCTTTCCTAATATGGCAACAACCCTTGGTTATATTTTTACAGATGCAGATCTTTCGAATGATATCCTAAAGGAATTGCTAAAAAAAAATATTGAAACAACTTTTAATGCAATTACTTGCGATGGAGATACGAGTACAAATGACATGGTTTCAATTTTTTCAACTGGAGAAATTAAAAATTCAAAAATAAAAAATATTAATGAAAAAAAAATAAAAAATTTTAGTGATGCCCTGCACTCAGTCTTATTAAATTTATCAAAAAGAATAGTTGCTGATGGCGAAGGTGCTAGTAAATTTATAACAATAAATATTTTAAAATCAAAAAATGAAAAGGATGCAAAAAAGATAGCTTTTTCAATTGCCAACTCACCTCTTGTTAAAACTGCCATTGCCGGTGAAGATCCAAATTGGGGTAGAGTAATAATGGCCATAGGTAAATCTGGAATAAATATAAATTTAAAAAAACTATCAATCAGTTTTGGAAATATTAAAATTATAGACAAGGGGCAATTGGTTAATAACTATAAAGAAAGTGAAGTAAAAATTTACATGAAAAATCAGACAATAGAACTTTCAATAAATCTCAATATGGGTTTAAAAAAATTCACCGCATATACTATGGATCTAACAAAAAAATATATTGATATTAATACTGATTACAGAAGTTAATAGATTATTGAATCAATTTTATTTATAGTCATCCATAATTAGTGATTATATATAAACTTATTTGTAAGGATTGTGAGCATTCTTTTAATAGTTGGTTCTCGTCATCTGGAGAATATGAAAAATTAAAAAAACAAAAATTTCTTATCTGTGATAACTGCAATTCATTAAATATTAAAAAGACTTTAATGTCACCAAGTGTTCTAATCAGATCAAAAAATAGTATTAAAATTAATCACCAGGATTTAAAATATAAAGAAAAAAAAAAAACAATCTTAGAATATCAAAATTTTATTAAAAAAAATTTTGATTATGTGGGAAATAATTTTGCTTATGAAGCAAGATCTGCTCATTATAAAAATGAAAAAGCATCGAAAGGAATTTATGGCACTACAACAAAAGTGGATCTTGAAGAATTAAAAGAAGAAGGTATAGCGGTAGAAATAATACCTTGGATAAAAGATATTACGAATTAATTTTTTTTTAATTTAACAATATAATTAACTGAGGTGTCATTACTAATTTTCCAACTTTCATCTAATATATTATATTTCATACCATCTAATTTTTTTAGCGATAAACTATTTTTTTCTGAAATTTTTATTAAATCATTAGGCTTAACAAATTTTTCCCAGTCATGGGTTCCTATTGGTAGCCATTTTAAAATATATTCAGCACCTATGATTGCGAATGCATACGACTTTAGAGTTTTATTTAAAGTTGCCACAAACATTATACCATTTTTTTTTAATAGTTTTGAGCTTTCCTTAATAAAAAAATCTATATTTTCAACATGTTCAACTATTTCCATATTTAAGATTACATCAAATTTTGTGTTTGTTTTTAATTTTTCTGGTGATGCAACTTTATAGTTTATTTTAAGCTTGTTTTTTTTGGCATGAAATTTTGCAACTTCAATATTTTTTACTGAAGCATCTATACCAACTACATTAGCTCCCAGTCTACACATTGGCTCTGATAACAACCCACCACCACAACCAATATCTAACAAATTAATTTTTTCTAATGGCTTTTCTGTGAGTTTAATTTTGAAATCTTTAATTATATTTTCTTTTATATATTTAATTCTAATAGGATTAAAATTATGTAGAGGTTTAAATTTGCCGTTAGGATTCCACCATTCTTCTGCAATTTTAGAAAATTTTTCTATTTCTTTTTTATTTATTGAATTCATAATAGATGACTTGTGGACATAACAATTAAGATGTATTTTATCAATATTAATTAAATAAAATTATCAATGAAAACTGTCGTATTAAAATTTGGTGGAACTTCTGTGGGAAACATAGATAGAATTAAGAATGTAGCTAAAATTATAGCCACTTATAAAAAGAAAAAATTAGGAGTAATTGTGGTTTCTTCTGCCATGAGTGGGACTACCAATCATTTGATTAAACAAACAAAAGAAATAAGTAAAAATTTTGATGCAGCCGAATATGATGTTTTACTATCCACTGGCGAACAAGCAGCATGTGCATTGATTGCAGGCAGACTAAAACATATTGGGTTTAAGGCTAGATCTTGGATGTCTTGGCAGCTGCCTATTATTACTGAAGGCCCATATAAATCATCAAGAATTAATAAGATTAACAAAAACAAAATATTCGGTTATATGAAATCTGGTGGAATACCAATTATTACTGGCTTTCAAGGAATCAATTCAGAAAACAGAGTTACAACATTGGGTAGAGGAGGAACTGATGCTTCAGCAATAATGCTAGCAAAATTTTTTAGTGCTGATGCTTGTGATATTTATACAGACGTAGATGGTGTGTACACAACAGATCCAAGAAGTCATTTAAAAGCAAAAAAAATTGATAAAATTTCTTATGATGAAATGCTTGAGATGGCATCTCTAGGAGCAAAAGTTATGCAGCCAACATCAGTACAAGATGCAAAATTAAACAATATAAGTTTCTCAGTTAAATCTTCATTTGTAAAAAAAAAAGGTACCTTAATTACAGAAAACAAAAAGGCTTTTAGCGATCAAATTATAACAGGAATTACATTCACAAAAAATGATGCCAAAGTTACAATGATCGGTGTTAAGGATAAACCTGGTGTTGCAGCTTCTATTTTTAAACCACTGTCACTTAATCAAATAAATGTAGATATGGTTGTTCAAAACATTTCATTAAATAGTAAAGAAACAGATTTAACTTTTACTATTAAATTGGAAGATTTAAAAAAAACTGAGAAAATTATAAAACAAAATAAAAGAATTTCATTTAGAAAGCTTACATACGATAGTAAAGTCTCTAAAATATCAATTATAGGAGTTGGTATGATTACAACACCTGGAATTACCTATAGAATGTTTCAAGCGTTAGCATCAAAAAAAATTAATATTATGGTAATTTCAACTTCTGAAATAAAGATTTCAGTTTTGATATCTAATAAATATGTAAAAAAAGCTATTGCTGTCCTTCATAAAGAATTTAAGTTAGACTAAATAATGAGCTTAAGACCATTTAGAGATATTCATAGAAAAAAAACAAAAGTTATAAATGTTGGTGATGTAAAAATAGGTGGGAGTAATCCTATTTCTGTTCAATCAATGACAAATACATTAACCACAGATATTCAAGCAACGATTAAACAAATTAATGATATTCATGAAGAGGGTGCTGACCTCGTCAGAGTTTCTTGTCCAGATGAAGAATCTTCTTTAGCACTTAGGGAAATTACCAAGAATGTTTCTTTACCAATAATTGCTGATATTCATTTTCATTATAAAAGAGCAATTGAAGCTGCAGAAAATGGTGCAAAATGTTTAAGAATTAATCCAGGTAACATAGGTGATAAATCAAAAATACATGATGTATTAAGTGCAGCCAAAAACAATGACTGTTCGATAAGAATAGGAGTGAATGCAGGCTCGCTTGAAAAAGATATTTTAGAAAAATATAAGGAGCCATGTCCTGAAGCTTTAGTTGAAAGTGCACAAAGAAATATCAAAATTCTTGAAGACCAAAATTTTTTTAATTTTAAAATTAGCGTTAAGTCTTCAGATGTTTTTTTATCTATGGCTGCATATCGTCAACTTTCAAAAGTGACAGACTATCCCTTACACCTTGGAATTACAGAGGCGGGTAGTTTTATTTCAGGAAGTATCAAATCTTCAATAGGACTAGGGTCACTCTTGATGGATGGAATAGGTGACACAATAAGAATTTCATTATCCGATGATCCAGTTAAAGAAATTAAAATAGGTAATGAGATATTAAAGTCACTTAATTTAAGGAATAGAGGTGTGCGAATTATATCTTGCCCTTCTTGTGCCAGACAAGCTTTTCAAGTAATTGATACCGTCAAAACACTAGAGGAAAAACTTTCTCATATCAAAACTCCTTTAACTTTATCAATTATTGGCTGTGTAGTTAATGGACCGGGAGAAGCAGCAATGACAGACATAGGCATAACTGGAGGTGGAAAGGGAAATAATATGCTTTATTTATCTGGCATTCAAAGTGAAAAAGTTTTATCAAAAGACATAATATCAAAAGTCGTAAGCGAAGTAGAAAAAAAAGCTGCTGAACTTGATGAAAAATTATAATGATACCTCTAAAAACTATTGAAGAATTGATATCAAAGCACTCTTTATTAGAGAAGGAGTTATCAGCAGGCGATGTAGATAAAAAACTTTTTGCTGAAAAATCAAAAGAATATTCAGATTTAAATGATGTAATAGATGATGCTAAAAAATATTTCTCATACGAAAGAGAAAAAAAAGATTTAGAAAAAATTTTAAGTGATATTGATAGTGAAGCTGAGTTTAAAGCAATGGCCGAAACTGAATTAAAAGATCTTAAGTTAGAAAATGAAACAATAGAAAAGAAATTAAAATTATTCTTATTACCAAAAGATGAGGCAGATACAAAAAATGCAATTATAGAGATTAGAGCTGGCACGGGAGGTTTAGAAGCAAGTCTGTTTGCTTCGGACCTTTTTAAAATGTACGAAAAAGTTAGTCATCAAAAAAAATGGGAATTAGAATTAATAAGTATGTCTCAAAGTGAGGCAGGTGGACTCAAAGAAGTTATTGCAACAATCAGAGGAAAAAATATTTATTCAACATTGAAGTACGAAAGTGGAGTTCATCGTGTCCAGAGGGTTCCAGATACAGAAACTCAAGGAAGAATTCATACATCTGCTGCAACAGTAGCTGTTTTACCAGAAGCAGAAGAGGTTGATATAAAAATAAACGACTCAGACCTAAGGATTGATGTTTTTAGAGCTGGCGGACCAGGGGGGCAATCTGTTAATACAACAGATAGTGCTGTCAGAATCACTCATATTCCTACCGGATTATCTGTTTCTCAACAAGATCAAAAATCACAACACAAAAATAAAGCCAAAGGAATGCTAATTTTAAGATCAAGACTGTATGAACTGGAAAGATCAAGAATAGAAGGTGAAAGGTCACAAGATAGGAAGAGTAAAATAGGAACAGGAGATCGCTCTGAAAGAATCAGAACATATAATTTCCCACAAGGAAGGGTAACAGATCATCGTATTAATCTAACGCTACACAAGCTTGAAGCTTTTTTAGAAGGTGAAGCCTTTGATGAAATGGTGGAAAGCTTAACTCTGCAAGCACAAGAAGAGAAATTGAGTAATCTTAATTAAAATGGATATAGAAAATATTCTAAACGAAGGAATAAGAATTCTGCAAAAAAATAAAATACCAAATCCTCAGCTTGATAGTGAAATATTATTATCCAACTTAATTAAAAGAGATAAAAAACATATCATTTTAAACCCTAAAGAAATTTTGAACTCAGAGGAATCGGAAAAATTTAAAAGCTTAATTGAAAGAAGAAAAAAAGGGGAACCAGTTGCTTATCTAATAAACAAAAAAGAGTTTTGGAAGGATGAGTTTTTTGTTAATAAAGATGTACTAATTCCAAGGCCTGATACTGAAATAATAATAGAGCAAGTCTTAAAAATTTATTCAGAGGAGCGGCAATTGCAAGTTTTAGACATTGGAACTGGTTCTGGATGTATTCTTTTATCCATATTAAAAGAGAGACCCAATTTTTATGGAACTGGAATTGACATATCAAAAAAAAGCATAAATGTAAGTAAATACAATGCAAAACAACTCAACTTAAAAAACAGAGTAAAATTCTTTCATTCTAGTGTTGACAATTTTAAAATTGGGAAATATGATATAATTGTTTCAAATCCTCCTTATATCGAGTTGTTAAATTTAAGATATTTGGAAAAAGATGTTGTTAACTTTGAACC
>Ga0307986_10003748_pt1 | contig 10481 bp, 12 predicted proteins | sample EllFjometageno82_FD_203170 | JGI IMG/M metagenome (GOLD analysis project Ga0307986, IMG submission 203170) | Marine microbial communities from Ellis Fjord, Antarctic Ocean - #82 | ecosystem: Environmental > Aquatic > Marine > Unclassified | place: Southern Ocean | collected 2014-10-09
CTAGAACAGAGTTTTCTAAGCACACACCTAAAATGGAAATTGTAACGGTAGACAAAAAAGACATAGCAACAGTTATAGGAAAAGGTGGAGCGACTATTAGAGAAATTGTAGAAAAATCAGGAGCTAAAGTAGATGTAAAAGACACTGGAGAAGTAACAGTAGCTGCACCAGATGAGGAATCTAGAAAAATAGCGATTGATATTATTAAAAGTTTAGTAGCAAAAGCTGAAGTAGGAAAAATTTATAAAGGTAAAGTTGTTAAAATAATGGAATTCGGGGCTTTTGTTAATTTCTTAGGAAAACAAGATGGTTTAGTTCACATCTCAGAACTTGCAGCAAAAAGAGTCGAAAAAGTTGGTGATGTTGTAAAAGAAGGTGATGAAGTATCTGTAAAAGTTTTAGGTTTTGATAGAGGTAAAGTTAAATTATCCATCAAACAGGCAACATCGGAATAATATTAACTAAATTTAACTATATTTTAAGTAATGTTTTTAGGATCAGGCATTCCAACTTTATTGTATCCAGCGTCAACGTAGTGGATTTCACCAGTTACTCCAGCTGCAAGCTCGCTTGTTAAATATAAAGCAGAATTTCCAACATCGTGGATATCAACATTTCTTTTCAAAAAAGAATGATCTGCATTCCATTTATATAAAAATTTCGCATCGCCAATAGCAGAGGCGGCAAGTGTTTTGATTGGCCCCGCACTAATAGCATTTATTCTGATACCTTTTGTTCCAAGATCTCTTGCTAAGTATTTTACACTTGCTTCAAGTGCTGACTTACATACACCCATAACATTATAGTTCGGAATAGCTTTTGTAGACTCATAAGTTAGAGTCAACATGCTTCCACCCTCTTTCATTATTTTTGATGCTTCCTTCGCTACTTCAGTAAAAGAAAAACATGAAATCAGCATGCTTTTTAAAAAGTTGTCTCTAGTTGTGTTCAAATATTCTCCAGATAATTCAGATTTATCTGAAAAAGCAACCGCATGAATTACAAAATCAATGTGTCCCCACTTAGCTTTAATATCCTCAAAAAGTTTCACTGTTTCCTCTTTATTTTCAACATTGCAACTAAGCGTAAAGTCCGAGTTCAAAGATTTAGCGAGTGGGATAACTCTTTTTTTCAAAGCATCACCTAGATATGTGAAAGCTAATTCGGCCCCGGCCTCTGCTAATTTTTGAGAGATGCCCCAGGCAATAGATCTTTCATTTGCCACACCCATAATCAGTCCTTTTTTACCTTTCATCAGATTCATAAACTAAACTTTCTCAAAAACTAAAGTTGCGTTTGTGCCACCAAATCCAAAGCTATTTGACATGACAGAATTTAACGTTACATTTTTTTCTACTTTGGTAACTATAGGAAATTTTTTTGCTTCATCGTCCATTTCTGTAATATTAGCTGATGCTGCTATAAAATTATTTTTCATCATAATTAAACAATAAATTGCCTCATGAACTGAGGCAGCACCTAAAGGATGTCCAGTTAAAGATTTTGTAGAACTTATCTTTGGGATATTATCTCCAAAAGTTTCTTTAACGGCTCTTAGTTCAGTGATATCTCCCACAGGCGTAGAAGTTCCATGAGTATTTATATAATCAATTTTATTTTTTGTCGTTTTAAGTGACATCTTCATACATCTAACTGCGCCTTCACCTGATGGAGCTACCATATCATAACCGTCAGAAGTTGCTCCATAGCCAGTTAATTCGGCATAAATTTTTGCACCCCTTGCTTTTGCATGTTCAAACTCCTCTAAAACTATAACTCCTGCTCCACCTGCAATCACAAACCCATCTCTAGTTTTGTCATAAGGTCTAGAAGCGGTCTCTGGTGTTTCGTTGTATTTTGAAGATAGTGCTGTCATAGCATCAAACATAGCAGACATAGCCCAGTGAATTTCTTCTCCACCGCCAGCAAAAACAATTTTTTGTTTTTCTGACTGTATTAGTTCCATTCCATTCCCAATACAGTGCCCGCTAGTTGCGCAAGCAGAACTTATTGAGTAATTAACACCTTTAATTTTAAACGGTACTGCTAATGTAGCAGAAACCGTACTAGCCATTGTACGTGGAACTACAAATGGTCCCATTTTCTTTGGACCAACCTCTCTAGTTGAGTCAACTGCATGTACAACATTCTTTACGGAAGGACCTCCAGAGCCCATAATAATGCCAGTTGTTTCGTTACTAACATCTTTATCTTCTAAACCTGAATCTGTTATAGCTTCTTTCATCGCTATATAGTTATAGGCTGATCCTTCACCCATGAACCTAATTATTTTTCTATCGATATGATCTTCTACTTTAATTTTAGGAATCCCACAGATTTGGCTTTTAAAATTATATTTTTTATACTCATCCGAAAACCCTATGCCAGATTTTGTATTTAATAATGAATTGTACACCTCACTTTGATTGTTTCCAAGACATGAAACAATTCCAATTCCAGTAACGACTACACGTTTCATGATTTGAATACTCCTACTTTTAAATTAGATGCTTTATAAATAACTACACCGTCGGCACTTAAAGTACCGTCTGCTAGACCAACTGCAGTTCCTTTTTTTCTTAAAATTCGCTTCATATTAATTTCATAAGTAGCGAGTTTTACTTTTTGTATAACCTCACCTGTAAACTTAACGTCGTTTACTCCTAAAGCTCTACCCTTACCTGGGTCTCCCAACCACCCCAAATAAAAACCAACTAATTGCCACATAGCATCAAGTCCTAAACAACCAGGCATAACTGGATCATCTTTAAAATGACAATTAAAAAACCACATATTTTTTTTAATGTCTAATTCGGCTTTTATAAAACCCTTCTTATAAAGCCCGCCATCACTGTTAATTTCAGGGATACGATCAAACATTAGCATAGGGGGCAGAGGTAATTTAGCATTGCCCGCACCAAAGAGCTTACCATTTCCACAATCTATTATTTCATTATAATTAAAACTATTTTTTTGCATATTTTGATAATATTTAACTTGATATACATATTAATTATATAATAATAAAGCATCGAGAGACAAAAAATCACAGTTATTTAGATAATAATTAGTGTAAATAGTAATATAAATATGGGTAATATTAACTTTGAAGATTTCTATAAAGTACCTGAACTTAATTTTGATATATCAAGGTTAAGAGAAGATCTTAAAATTATACTAAAAAAAAAAAAATTTGACACACCAGGAGTTTCAAACTTCGGTGCTATATCTCTAAATCAAATCCCAAATGACGAGGAGTCAATTAAAGGAAATAATATCAGAGGTGTGTATTGGACTAAGCCAGACGAAACAGGAAAAGAAGTGACAAGAGACATAGGTATTGATGAATCAAAATATACTCAGTTGGTTCCGGAATTTGAAAATACTTATTTTGCAGAAGTATATAAAATATTAAAAAAAAAATTTAAAATTGGCAGAATTAGAATTTTATTAAAAGAACCAAGATCTACTTTAAGTTGGCACAGAGATCCAGAACCAAGATTGCATATCCCTATAATTACAAATCCTGGATGTATGATGGTTATAGAGAATATTGCAAAGCATTTACCTGCAGATGGGTCGGTTACAATAACTAACAACACAAAGTATCATAATTTTTTTAATGGTGGTGAGCAAGAGCGTATCCATCTAGTTGCCTGTATGTTGGAAGATAGATTTAATTAAAGATTTCCCCACAAACTTTTTTTCTTTACCCAACCTGAATATTTATCAACTTTAATTTTGCACCAATTATCTTTGCACTTTAAAATTAAACAAAGACGACCCTTCTCAATAACAGCTAAGGGTTTAGAAAATATAGTAGAGTTTTTAAATATTATGACTTTATCGTTTAAAGTTAATGCTGCTTTTTTTTTTGATAATTGTGACACATGTATCCAACCTGTATTATTTTCATGATCTTTAATCTTTCTAAAATTATCAGATGCATCTTGAATTAAAACAGGAAGATATTTTTTTTTATAAAAAATTTTTACAGGATAATTTTTGGAAGGACCTTGTCTTAAATTAACATTATTATATTTTAAAGTTGAAAAATATTCTTCCGCTGACACAAAATTGTTCATAGTAATCATTATTATAAAAATAAAAATCAAAAATTTAATCATCTTTTGTTGCAGTCCTTAATACAATCGGTATTTTTTGTTAGTCTAATTTTTCTGAAATCTAAATTAAGTGTATTAAAAACTATCATTTTGCCAGCTAGTTCATTTTTTTTATCTAAAATAGATTTAACCACTTCATTAGCTTGAAGCGTACCTGCAATACCGGCGACTGTAGGTAAAATACCATCAGCATCACATTTATTTTCTTTTCCAGGCATTTCTGGCATAAAGCATCTGTAGCAAGGAATATTTTTTGAAAAATTAAAATTAAATATATGAGCTTCGAATTTACTTATTGCTCCAGAAATTAATATTTTCTTATTTTTTAGGCAAAAATCATTAAGCAAGTATCTTGTGGTAAAATTATCTGAACAGTCACAAATAATGTCATACTTACTTAAAATATTCTTAATATTTGTTTGAATAATTTTTTTTTGAAAAGCGTGAATTTTGATTTTTTTATTAACTTTTTGTAGAAACTTTTTTGCTTGAACAACTTTAAATTTACCGACATCTCTCGTATTAAATAAAATTTGTCTATTTAAGTTTGAAAAATCAACTTTATCGTGATCAACTATACCGATATTTTTTATGCCAAGGCTACTTAAATACAATGCAACAGGGCAACCTAAACCACCCATTCCAACTATTAAAACTTTTGTGGAAGAAATTTTTTTTTGACCCAAAACACCAACTTGTTTAAGAATTATCTGTTTAGAATATCGTAGAAAGTCGTTATTACCCATTTTCATAATTGGTTTTACTTACTACCAGTAGAGCCAAACCCACCTAAACCACGCTTTGTATCAGACAATTCCTTAACCTCTTCTAAGATTGTTTGAACTACAGGACAAACAACCATTTGAGCTATCCTTTCACCATTCTCAATAGTAAACTTTTCTTTACCAAGGTTAATTAAAATAACTTTTATTTCACCTCTGTAATCAGCATCAATAGTTCCAGGTGTATTTAAAACAGTAATATTTTTTTTAGCGGCTAAACCAGATCTAGGTCTTATCTGAACCTCATAACCTATTGGAATAGCTATTGAAAAACCTGTTGGAACCAAAGCTTTTTCTCCAGGATTAATTATTATATTATTTTTGATATGTGCAGCTATATCCATACCTGAAGATCCTGGTGTTTCATATTTTGGGATTGATACAGAGTTTGATAATTTTTTAATTTGTATTTTTGTCATTAATTAAAAATTTATCTATTATTTTTTTTGCAATTCTCGAGGCAATATAACTTTTTCTATTTCTAGTTAAATTTTCAATTTGTCCGTTCTTTTCTATAATTGATACTTTATTGTAATCAACATTGAAGCCCGTCTCTTTTTTTGAAACATCGTTAGCAATTATTATATCACAATATTTATGATTTAATTTTTTTATAGAGTTTTCAATTAATTTTTCTGTTTCAGCAGAAAAACCAACAAGTATTTTAGGCCTTAATTTATTGTTTTTTCCAAGGTATTCTAAAATATCTTTATTTTTTTCTAGATCTAAACTTTTAAAGTTTTTTTTATTTTTTTTTATTTTTTGCTCACTCTTATCTTTTGGTTTAAAATCAGATACTGCTGCTGCACAAATAGCTATATCCACAGGCAAGAGTTTTTGAACTGCATTCATCATTTCTTCACCGGTACTTACTTTTTTTACTTTAATGTCTTGTGAGTAGTTTAAGGAAGTAGGCCCAGCTACCAAAGTAGTTTTTACACCTAGTTTTGATAATGCTAAAGCAATTTCATATCCTTGTTTTCCACTCGACTCATTGGAAATATACCTAACTGGATCAATATATTCTCGTGTTGGGCCTGTGGTAACTAATGCACTAATTTTTTTCGCTTTAACTAGATCTTTATTTTCAAAATATTCTTTTAAATATGAAAAAATTTGCCGTGGACTCGACATTTTTCCCTCTCCGTATTCTCCGCAAGCCATTTCACCATTTATTGGTCCAATAAATTTGTATCCATATTCAAATAAATTGTTCAAATTATTTTGTGTAGCCTTATGCAACCACATCCTCACATTCATTGCTGGTACCAAAATAACATCTTTATTAGAAGCAAGTATAATTGTAGTTGCTAAATCTTCCGCTTTTCCCACGCTTAATTTTGTCATCATGTTTGCCGTCGTAGGTATAACTAAAATTATATCAGCCCAGCGAGATAAGGAAATATGATCTATTTCTTTTTCATCATTTACATCAAATATATTTTCAAAAACTTTATTATTTGATAAAGATGTAATGGACAAAGAAGTGACAAATTTTTTACCGCTTTTTGTAAGAATTGTTTTTACCTCTACGCCATTTTTGACCAACAACCTGACAAGATCTAAAGCCTTATAAGCAGATATACCACCACCAATTATCAGTAGTATTTTTTTGTTTTGCAATAACATTAAGACAATTAAAATACTAATAAAACAGCAATTACAATACCTAAAAAACTAATGATGATATTGTTTCTCAGGTTTTTTAACTTTATCTCTTCGATTTCTAAACCACGATTGTTTCTCAAGCCTAGATTTAATTTACCTTCAGCCAATAACTGTAAAGCATAGTTTGCTTTATCCATGAAATTAGGCAAATCAGGTATTCTTTTTAAAATTTCAGAAGAAGTATGTATAGCTGTGTCTATAGCTGTTTTTGGACTTTTTATACTTTTAATCCAATCTTCTAATACTGGTCTAGAAATTTCCCAGATATTAGTTTCAGGACACAATTTTCTTGCAACTCCTTCTACGGTGACCATAGTTTTTTGTAGCAACAAAAGTGGTGTTTGTGTAGGCATGTTAAATTTTTCAGTAATTTCAAAAAGCTGAGCCAATAAGTTTCCACCTGAAATATCTTTTATAGATTGACCAAAAATAGGTTCACCGACAGATCTCAGAGCTTGCGCAAATTCCTCTTTAGAGGCATCACGAGGTATCAAACCTGCTTCAAAATGAACTTCTGCAACTTTTACATAATCTCTTTGAATAAATCCGTATAATATTTCTGCCAAATATTTTCTATTATTTTTATCTAATCTTCCCATAATACCAAAATCAACAGGAATAATATTACCTTTTAGGTCTACAAATAAATTCCCTTGATGCATATCTCCATGAAAGAAACCATCTCTTACTGCCTGCTTAAGAAAATGTTGGATTAAATTTTCTGAAAGTATTTTTAAGTTTACACCAGAATTTTTTAATAAATTTTGTTCTCTTATTGAAATTCCATCAACTTTATCTAAAGTAAGAACTTTTCTAGAAGTATAGTTCCAATAAATTTTTGGAACATTAAACCCTTTGTCATTTTTAGTATTTTCGTACAATTCATTTGCAGCTGCAGCTTCAAATCTTAAGTCCATCTCAATATTAGTTATCTCTCGTAATAAATGGACGACTTCTATCAATTTAAGTCTTTTAGTTTTTGAAAATAAGCTTTCTACGATGTAGGCAAATAACATTAAAGCATCGAGTTCTTCGTTAAAATGTTTCTCTATATCAGGTCTTAAAATCTTTATAGCAACCTCTTTTTCATCATTATCGATTTTAATTTTTGCGATATGTACTTGAGCAATAGAAGCTGCCGCTATAGGTTCGCTTAACTCAACTATATTCTTATACAAATTTTTACCAATTTCCTTTTTTAATATTTTTTTAGATTCATAAAGTTCAAAAGGAGGGAGCTTATCTTGTAGTTTAACCAAATCGTCAGCTAGGGCTTCCCCTATTATATCAGGTCTAGTTGCCAAAAACTGACCCAACTTGATAAAAGTAGTACCCATGCCCTCTAATGCATCGCATAGTTTCTCTCCAGGCTTTTTGGACCTATTTATTAGTTTCCTTGTTGAGCCTATTGAGAGTAAATCAAAAAATATTTTTATAGCAAAAGGAATGTTATAAATTTCATTGACTGTTTCAACAGCACCTGAAGAAGCAAGCTTTCTCGCTATTTTGAATAACTGAAAAATACTTTTGAACATATTTAGATTTTCCAACCCGAGTGTATAGCAGAAATGCCATTAGATAAATTTCTAAATTCAACATTTAAAAATTTGTTTTTTTCTAATAAATCCACAAGGTCATTTTGGCTATAAAATTCGTCAATACTACTAACTAAATATTTATAAGGATCCGCACTTCCCACCACAATCTTACCTATTAATGGAATTAATTTAGAATATTTTTGATACAACAAGTTTAGGATTTCATTTTCAACTTTAGAAAATTCAAGACAAAAAAAACGTCCACCAGGTTTTAACACTCGATATGCTTCTTTTAAGCACTGATTTATGTTTGTAACATTTCTTATTCCATAACTTATGGTATAAAAATCGAAAGTATTTTTTTTAAATGGCAATTGTTCTGCAGAATTTAAATACCATTTAATATTAGCAAAAGATTTTAATTTTTCCTTGCCAGTTTCAAACATACCTTTATTAGGCTCAACACAACAAAAAGTATTTTTACCGTCATTTTTTTTAGAGATCATTTTAGCCAAATCTCCAGTACCAGCAGCAACATCAATTATTTTATTTTCAGGTTGTGGATTCATCCAATCAATCAAGTTTCTCTTCCAAAGCCTATGAACACCTAAAGACATTAAGTCATTCATTAAGTCATAATTATTATGAACTTTGCTAAATACAGAGTTGACTAGTTTAGTTTTATCTTGATTATAGATATTCATAATTAAATTATATGCCAGAATTACCAGAAGTAGAAGTTGTTAAAAAGTCACTAGAGAATAAGCTTATAAACTTAACGCTAAAAAGAGTTAATATCACCAATAACAAACTTAGATACAAAATAGATAGTAAGCAATTTAACAGAATAAAAAATCAAAAAATAATTTCTATTGACCGAAGATCAAAATATTTACTAATTAACCTAAACAAAGATTCTACAATTTTAATTCATTTTGGCATGACAGGAAAATTTTTTATTATTGATGATAATAAAAAGTATAAGACAAGTTTTTACTACTCACTAAAAAAAAATGATACAAAACATGATCATATAAATTTTTTTTTTAACAAAAAAATTAAACTTATATATAACGATGTAAGAAAATTTGGTTTTATTAAGATATTTCCTAGTAAATACATACATAATTGTGAGCATCTTGTGTCTTTAGGTCCAGAACCACTATCTAATGATTTTAACTTAAGTTATTTCAAAAACTATATTTTAAATAAAAAGACTAAAATTAAAAATTTATTGATGGATCAAAAATTTGTTGCAGGTTTAGGTAATATATATTGTAACGAGGTGTTATACCTATGTAAAATTAGACCAAATAGAAGTGTTAAGAAAATTAACCAAATAAAGATAAAAGAAATCATAAAATTTACGAAACAAATTTTAAAGCAGGCTATTTTCCTAGGGGGGTCATCTATAAAAAACTTTTCTAACACGGAAGGACAAGGTGGAAATTTTCAACAAAAATTTAATGTGTATGACAAAGAACGATCAAACTGCGGCAGGGTAAAATGTTTAGGTACCATAAAAAAAGTGTATCAGGCTAATCGTTCATCATTTTTTTGTCCAAAATGTCAAAAATAATTGAAGTTGACCCACATGTTTTAAGGAGATATACACACTTAAAATATGCCAAACACAGCATCAGCAATAAGAAGAGTTAGAAGAGTAACTAAACAAACAGCCGTTAACAGGTTAAGAAAAAGTAAATATCGAGCAGCTGTTAAGAAGATGGAAGATTTGATAAAAAAAGGAGAAAAAGAAAAGATTAAAAACTTTTTTCCTTCTTTTCAATCTTTGTTAATGAAAGTTACAAAGTCAGGCACAATAAATAAAAAAACAGCGTCAAGAAAAATCTCAAAAATTTCAAAAAAAATCTCAAATTAATTTTTACAACTTTAAGGCTTAACACTTTTTAGTTGTTCAACTTGAGAGATTAAAAACTTTCTCTTCAAGCTACATTTAGATTATTAAAACTATATATAGTTTTTTAACTTTAAAGTTGTGGAAAAAAATATTTTACTAGAGCGATGTTTAAATTTTTTATTTATTGATACAACCTAGGTCTTTTTTTTTTTTAATATAAAGAAATATTACTTGCTTAAATATTTATTAAAAATTAAAAGAGCGCTTAGTTAATATGGAAAAAAAATCTACTCAACCCACACAACCTATTGAAGTTTTTTTAAATGAAGAAGAAAAAATTTTGATTTGGGAAAATGTCCAGAGTTCTTTCGAAAAAAATTTTGGAACTGAAGTATACTCTAGCTGGTTAAAAAATATTTCATTATTGAAAGAATACAACGATTACCTTGTATTAGGTGTACCGACAAGATTCTTTAGGGACTGGATAGTTTCAAGATATTTAGACAAA
>Ga0307986_10003751_pt1 | contig 10479 bp, 13 predicted proteins | sample EllFjometageno82_FD_203170 | JGI IMG/M metagenome (GOLD analysis project Ga0307986, IMG submission 203170) | Marine microbial communities from Ellis Fjord, Antarctic Ocean - #82 | ecosystem: Environmental > Aquatic > Marine > Unclassified | place: Southern Ocean | collected 2014-10-09
AACCATTTTACATTTGACATAATTCTATATCCTGGGCCCATAGTTTGAGTGATTCCAATTTTTCCATTTTCACAGGCTTTAAAATAAAGTTCTACGCAGCTCCAATCTTGAACCCATGCATCACTGTCAATCCAAAGATATTTTTTAAATTCTGGGAAATAATTAGGTAAAAAAGCTCTAGAAACCTGACTCTTTAACCATTCTTTTCCGATAGTTTTATATGTTGGTACGTCGATATCCCAGTTTGCTTTTTTTACTTTGTAAACTTTTTTTTCAATAATTTTAATTTGTTCGTTAGTTAAGCCAGCATCTAAAACACAAATTGAAATATTTTTACTAGTTGGGTGGATATTAATTGAATCAACTAACTCATTCAACATGTGAAAATAGTTAGAGTCCGCAAGTGTTACGATTGTATTATCGTTCATGATAAAATTATTCTAACCAATTTATATATTTATTTTTATTATCTTTTAGATAATTCGGCAATATATCTAAATTAACTTTTTTAAGTTTCTGACCTGATGAAAATTTTGATTTTCTCATATCAGTGTTTAAATTGTATACACTTGTTTTACTAGCTATTCTTTTTTTGATATTATCGATACCAAGTGGATTAAGCTCATATTCTCTGTAGTGAGCATAATTTTTAAGTTTATTTTCAATTTCTTTTGGAGAATTAAGATAAGAAAAATGCCAACCCCCGTCATCTATAATTGACAAGTTTGTATATTTATTTTTTGAAAAAAAAGTATCTAATCTCCAAAAAGGATATTTTTTAGATTTAATGTTTCTTAGCCACTGTGGAGACAAAAAGTTTTTTTTTTTACACGCTCTTGTTCCAAACCATCTTATTGATTCAGAGCATAAATTAAACTTATAATAAAACATTTTTTGCTTAAAAAATATTAGTTTATTGTTAATAGAATGTAAATCAAAATTTTCTAAATTTGGAATTTCGTCAATATCAGAAATTAAAATAATATCATTTTTTTTAGACACAGTTAATGCTTTTTGAATATAATTTCTTTGATAAAAATCTCTTTTCATGCCGTTTAATATATGTTTGCTATTTTTAACTTCAATAGAATCTTCATGATTTATTATATCAATATCATTAGGCTCATGGTCAACGACTAAATATATAATTTTATCTTTAAATTTAAAAAATTTATTTATATCAAATAATAGGTTTTTTTTTTTACCATTGTGAAGAAAAAGACTCTCAACAATCACAAATTTATCTACAAATTTATTTAAACAGTTAAGACGTAAATCTAAAACAACATCTTCGTTTAGATACATAAAACAATCATAAACTTTCATTTTTTATCCTCATGCTGGTTGTGCTTTATACACATTAACTATAATCACTCCGACAACAATCAAAAATAATCCAATGATTGATTGGAAATTTAGTGTCTGTTTGTAAAAAATATAACTTAATAATGCTATTGAAAACACACCCATTCCTGCCCAAGATGCATAAATTAAAGCGAGTGAAAGTTTTTGAGATAGAAATGACAGTAAATAAAAAGATACCCCATACGAAATCAGCAAACCAATACTTGGAAATACTTTTGTAAAATTTTGTGATGCTGGTAATAGCATTGTGCCAAAAACTTCAAAAGCAACAGCCATAAAAAGGATTAAGTATAAATTCATTTTCTAAATTGAAGTATTTTGATCCTAGGTTTAGTTTTTTTGTAACGAAATTTTTTTTGTGTGAGCCATGTGAGTTATATGCTTATCACATAATTTAATTTCTTTTATAAAAACAGAGCTTGCCACTATACAAACTCCAACTTTTCCATTTTTAAAAAATGGATAGCTCCCTATATCAACTTTTTTTAAAAATTTATTTTGTATTTTTTCAAGTTCTAAAGCAATCGTACTTTCAACTGTTTTTAAATAAAAAGATTTACTGTAAGTAGTAGAACCTTTTACTAGATATTTCTTAGTATTTACTATCATTGATTTGATAATTGATGGTACGCCAGGCAAAATAAATACGTTCTTAATTTTAAACCCTGGTGCGGCGCTAGATGGGTTAAGAATTAACTGACAGCCCTTAGGCATTTTTGCCATTTTTTTTCTTGCTTCATTGAAGTTTTTTAATCCATAGTATTTTTCTAAAATTGAATATGCTTCTTTGTTAACTTCATATTTAATTTTAAATGCTTTTGCAATTGACAAGGATGTAATGTCATCATGGGTCGGACCAATACCACCAGTAGTAAATACATAGTTAAATTTATCACTTAAATCTAAAATGTTTGAAATAATTCTTTTTTGGTTGTCTGGAATAATTCTAACTTCATCAACAGATATACCACAATTAATATTTAGCCACTTTGAAATAAATGAAACATTTAAATCCTGTGTTCTTCCTGATAGAACTTCATTACCTATTATGAGGATAGCTGCTTTGAGATTTTTTTTAGCTTTTTTCATTTTTTTAAATATATGAATTTTGAAAACCAATTAATATCAGGACTACTAGTAAAAAGATATAAGCGTTTTTTTATAGATGTTAAGATAAAGAATAAAATTGTTACCGCTCACTGTCCAAATTCAGGATCAATGTTAGGTCTGCTAAACAAAAACAATAAAGTTTGGATAACTGAGGCAATTAATAAAAAAAGAAAATTGAAGTATACTTTACAAATAATAAAAGAAAATAAATCTAAAGTCGGAGTAAATACTCATTTAACTAATAAAATTGTCAATCATGCATTAGAAAAAAATATGATTAAAGATTTTAGTAAGAAAGTTAAAATTAAAAGCGAGCAAAGATTTGGGGAAAATACAAGATTTGATTTTTTTTTAGAAGACGGCAATACAAAATCTTTTTTAGAAGTTAAAAATGTGACCTTAAAAAGAAGAAATAAAACTGCAGAATTCCCTGATTCGGTTACCTCTAGAGGAACCAAACATTTAAATGAATTAATAAATGCCACAAAAAAAGGTTTTAAAGCTTATTTGTTGTTTGTTATTCAAAGAACGGACTGTGATAAATTCGAGATTGCAAAAGATATTGACCCAGTATATTCAAAAACTTTAATAAAAGCTTTAAGAAATAATGTAAAAATTCTCTGCTATGATTGTAAATTTTCATCAAAAGGAATAGTACTAAATAACAAAATTAAATTTCAAAATCATGAGTGAAGATATACAAGAATCTTTTAACAGAACAAGAATTGCTGGTGCAATTGCAGCAGGAGCCTTGGATGAGATTACAAAGATCATAAAACCAGGAGTTACTACAGACCAGATTGATAATATTTGTTACGAATACATAAATGATAATGGTGGTTATTCTGCCCCACTATTCTACAGAGGTTTTCCAAAGTCCTGTTGTACTTCAACCAACCATGTTATTTGTCATGGTATACCGAGAAATAAAAATTTAAACGAAGGTGATATAATTAATGTTGACGTTACTGCTTATAAAGATGGCTGGCATGGCGACACAAGTAGAATGTATTATGTTGGAGATGTTTCTGTTAAAGCTAAAAAACTAACAGAAGTTACATATAATTCCATGATGAAAGCTATAAAAATTTTAAATAAAGAAACTACTTTAGGTGATATTGGATCTTCAATACAGACTTACGTAGAAAAAGAAGGTTTTTCCGTAGTTAGAGATTTTTGTGGTCACGGTATAGGAACAGTGTTTCACAAAGAGCCTAATATTTTGCACTATGGTAAAAAAGGATCAGGGCCTAAACTAAAACCAGGTATGATTTTTACAATTGAACCAATGATCAACGAAGGTAATTATCAAACAAAAATGTTAAATGATGGTTGGACTGCTGTGTCTAAAGATAAAAAACTTTCAGCACAATTTGAGCATACTATTGGTATAACAGATAAAGGTTATGAAGTTTTTACCCTATCAAAAAACGGATTGGACTGCCCTCCTTACTCTATATGATTGAAAGATATTCCAGAAAAGAGCTTAAAAGTATTTGGTCAGACGAGAATAAATATAAAGTTTGGCTAGATATTGAGCTAGCTGCTGCAGAAGCGATGGAAAAGTTTAAGATTATTCCGAGAGGTGTTGTTAAAAAAGTTAGATCTAAAGCAAAGATAAATGTAGCTAGAATTCTAAAAATAGAAGAGTCAGTGAAGCATGATGTCATTGCTTTTTTAACTTCAATAACTGAAAGAGCAGGGAAAGAGGCAAGATTTCTTCACAAAGGTATGACTTCTTCCGATGTTCTTGATACTTGTTTTAACCTTCAATTAAAGCAATCAGGCGAAATACTGTTAAATGACATTAAAATTTTACTTTCTTCTATTAAAAAAATAGCGATCAAACATAAAAAAACATTGTGTATTGGCAGAAGTCATGGAATTCATGCCGAACCTATAACATTTGGTTTGAAAATGTTAACTTTTTACCAAGAGTTTTTAAGAAACGAAAGAAGACTTAAGGACTCAATAAATGAAATTTCGACTTGTGCAATATCTGGTGCAGTTGGGACTTTTGCCAATATAGACCCTAGAGTTGAGAGCTATGTAGCAAAAAAATTAAAATTAAAAGTAGAACCAATATCTACACAAATAATTCCACGTGACAGACATGCTCAATTTTTTTCTACATTGGGAATTATAGCGAGTTCAATTGAGAGATTTGCTACGGAAATAAGACACTTGCAAAGAACTGAGGTTTTAGAAGTTGAGGAGTTTTTTGGAAAGAAACAGAAAGGATCATCGGCAATGCCTCATAAAAAAAATCCTATCTTGAGCGAAAATCTAACAGGTCTTGCTAGAATGGTGAGATCGAGCGTCATTCCAGCTTTAGAAAATGTTGCACTTTGGCATGAAAGGGATATTTCTCATTCTGCCGTTGAGAGAAATATAGGTCCTGATGCGACAATCACTTTAGATTTTGCTCTAGCAAGATTAAATGGTGTTGTAAAAAATCTAAATATTTATCCAAAAAATATGCTTAAAAACTTAAATTTAACAAATGGTTTATTTTTTTCACAGAGGGTTTTGATAGAATTAACTACTGTTGGTTTTACCAGAGAACAGGCCTATGGCATAGTTCAAAAACACGCTATGAATTCATGGGATAATGGAAGTTCTTTTTATGAAAACTTATTAAAAGACCCTAAGATCAGTAAAAAACTTCCTGTTAACAAGCTTAAAAAACTTTTTGATTTTAGTTACCATACAAAAAGAATTAATGTAATTTTCAAACGAAGTTTAAAAAAATAAACACATATGAATAAAGGTAAAAAAATATACGAAGGAAAAGCTAAAATTATTTACGAAACAAATGAAAAAGATTTTGTTATCCAGCACTTTAAGGATGATGCTACAGCCTTTAATGCTTTAAAAAAAGCAAATATTGAAGGTAAGGGTGTATTAAATAATAGAATTTCAGAATATCTTTTAAATTCATTAAATCAGTGCGGAATAAAAACACATCTTGTAAAAAGGTTAAACATGAGAGAACAGCTAATTAGAAAAGCTGAAATTATTCCAATCGAATTTATTGTTAGAAATATTGCAACTGGATCACTAAGCAAAAGGTTGGGTATTTCGGAGGGAACTGTGCTTGATAAACCCTTGCTTGAGTATTATTTAAAAAATGATGATTTAGGAGACCCAATAATTGCGAAAGAACATATTTATGCTTTTGAATGGGCAACAGAAAAAGAGATAAAATTTATTGATAAAACCTCACTAAGAATTAATGATTTATTGCAGGGTATTTTTAGAGGTGTGGGAATAAAACTAGTTGATTATAAAATAGAATATGGAAGAGCATGGAGTGAAAAAAAAGAAACTAATGAAATAATATTAGCTGATGAAATTAGTCCTGATACATGTCGACTATGGGACATGAAGACTGAAAAGAAACTAGACAAAGATAGATTCAGAAAAGATTTGGGTAATCTTATTGAAGCCTACCAGGATGTCGCCAGACGATTAGGAATTATGCATGAAGAAACAAATATAAGTGAAGTAAATTTTGGTAAAACAACTTCCATAAAATTTAAAAAAAAATAAATTGAAATTTTCAGTAAAGGTTACTTTAAAAAAAGATGTGCTTGATCCTCAAGGTAAGGTTGTTCAACAGACTCTTCACAATATGGGTATGACTACGCTTAAAACCCTACGACAAGGTAAATATTTTGAAATTGAAATTAATGAAACTGACGAAACTAAAGCAAAAAATAAGATTGAAGATATGTGTAAAAAACTTTTAGTTAATTTAACTATTGAAGATTTTGAAGTTTTCAAAAATTAATAAATGAATTCTTCAGTAATTGTATTTCCAGGCTCTAATTGTGACAGAGATATAGCTGTCGCGCTAGAAAAACTAAATTTTCAAAACAAAATGGTCTGGCACAAGGATACAAGTTTACCAAAATCAGATTTAATTGTAATACCTGGGGGCTTTTCTTATGGTGATTACCTTAGGTCAGGAGCAATAGCCGGAAAATCTAATATTTTAAATGAAGTAATAAAAGTTGCAAATAACGGCTGTTTAATTTTGGGAATATGTAATGGTTTTCAAATCTTAACTGAAACCGGTCTACTAAAAGGTGTGCTCCTAAAAAATAAAAATTTAAAATTTCTTGGTAAAGATGTTCATGTAAAAGTGGTTAACACAGAAAATAAATTTTGTAATAAATATAAAAAAAATCAAATCTTAAAATTAAACATTGCGCATAATGAAGGTAATTATTTTACAAACAAAGAACACTTGAAAGAATTAGAAGATAAAAATTTAATACCTTTTAAATACTGTGGTGAAAACGGAGATATTAATGAGGAGAATAATCCTAATGGATCAATGAATAATATAGCAGGTATTTTTAACGATAAAAAAAATATTTTAGGTCTAATGCCCCATCCTGAAAGAATGGTAGATCAAGTTTTATCTAATAACGATGGAATAAATTTATTCACTAGTTTACTAAATTAATCATAATGAAAATTACTAACTCTGTTGTTGAAAAACACGGTTTAAAACCTGAAGAGTATTCTAAAATTAAAGAACTAATTGGTAGAGAGCCAAATCTTTTAGAGCTTGGAGTTTTTTCTGCAATGTGGAATGAACACTGTTCGTATAAATCTTCTAGAATTCATTTAAAAAATCTTCCCACCGAAGGGAAAAACGTAATTCAGGGGCCTGGTGAAAACGCTGGTGTGATTGATATAGGAGACAACGATGCAATTATTTTTAAAATTGAAAGTCACAATCATCCTTCTTATATTGAGCCATACCAAGGGGCGGCTACTGGTGTTGGTGGAATTTTACGTGATGTTTTCACTATGGGAGCAAGACCAATAGCTCTTTTGAATTCAATACATTTTGGTTCACCGAATCATCCAAAAACTAAATCTTTGCTTAACGGTGTAGTTTCAGGAATTGGGGGGTACGGGAATTGCATTGGAATTCCAACAGTGGCCGGAGAAACAAAATTTAACAGTACTTACAATGAAAATATTTTAGTAAATGCCATGGCTGTAGGTCATGCTAACAAGGATAAGATTTTTTACTCAAAAGCTAAAGGAATAAATAAATCTGTAGTTTACGTTGGCTCAAAGACAGGTAGAGACGGTATACATGGAGCATCGATGGCATCTGCAGAGTTTGACGAGAATACAGAAGATAAAAAACCAACGGTACAAGTAGGTGATCCTTTTACTGAAAAACTTTTAATGGAAGCTTGTCTTGAGCTAATGAAAGGTAGCTCAATTATTTCTATACAAGATATGGGAGCAGCTGGACTTACGTCTTCAAGTGTTGAGATGGCGTCAAAAGGTGATTTGGGAATGGAACTTGATCTAGATAAAGTTCCTTGCCGTGAAGAAAATATGACACCTTATGAAATCATGCTGTCTGAAAGCCAGGAGAGAATGTTAATTATATTAGAAGATGGCAAAGAGAAAGAAGCAAAAAAAATATTTGAAAAATGGGATATAGATTTTGTTGTGATAGGTAAAACAACTAATACAAACAACTTAACACTAAAATTTGAGGATAAAATTGTTGGGGAGATTAGTGTTGATGCTCTAGCCACTAAAGCACCTGTATACGACAGAAAATGGGTAAAAACAAAACTACCAGAAAAAAAGACTCAAATTAAAGATCTTAAAAAAATTAAACTACAAGACGCACTTTTAAAAATACTTTCTTCCCCCAATCAATCATGCAAAAGTTGGGTTACAGATCAATTTGACCAAATGGTAATGACAGATACAGTACAAAGATCGGGTTCGGATGCAGCTATAATAAGAATTCACAAAAAAGAAAAAGCCATTGCTGTTACTGTGGATTCATCTGCAAACTATTGCAAAGCTCATCCTCATACTGGCGGTAAGCAAATTGTTTGTGAAAATTGGAGAAATTTAATTTCAGTAGGAGCAAAACCAATTGCTATTACAAATTGCTTAAATTTTGGAAATCCTGAAAATTCAAAAATAATGGGTGAGTTTGCTGAATGTTTACTTGGCATAAAAGAAGCATGTGAATTTTTGGACTATCCAGTTGTGTCTGGAAATGTCTCTTTGTATAACGGTACAAATAAAAAAAATATTTATCCAACTCCAGTTATTGGAGGTGTTGGACTAATTACAAATATTAATAATAGAGTTAATCAATATTTAAAAAAAGATGACAATATTATTCTTCAAATAGGTAAAAACTTTGGGCAGCTATATCAAAGTATTTTTCTAGAAGAAGTCTACTCAATTACTGACGGACCACCTCCAGAAATAAATCTTTCTAATGAAAAAAATAACGGATTAATTGTTTTAAGTTTGATTAATAATAAATTAGTTTCATCTGTTCATGATATTTCTTCTGGTGGCTTACTCGTAGCACTTGCAGAAATGACATATAAATCAGGTCATGGTTTAAGAATAAATAAGCCAAAAAATTTATCCAACTTAATGGAATATTATTTTAGTGAGGATCAGGGAAGATACTTGATTGAAATTGAGCCAAAAAATTTAAGTGTAATTAGTAAAATTCTTAACGAAAACAACATATATAATGAAGCTATTGGAACAGTACAAAAAGATTATTTTGAAATATTAGGAGAGTTCAAAATAACTACTAATGACCTATATAAAATTAACAACACATGGTATAATAATTACTAATGTCACTCTCAATAGAAGAAATCAAAAAACTTATAACTGAATCAATTCCTGATGCTGATATAGAGATTAAAGATTTAGTCGGAGATAGTAATCATTACTCTGCGAAAATAAGCTCTAAATCATTTAATGGAATATCAAAAATTCAACAACACAAATTAGTATACAAATCTTTAAAAGGTAAAATGGGTAACGAACTACACGCTCTATCAATCACAACTGAAGGAAAATAATCATGGATGTAAAATTAGAAATTGAAAATATAATTAATAAAAATGAAGTCTGCCTGTTCATGAAAGGTGTACCTGAAGCTCCTCAGTGTGGCTTCTCAATGACTGTTTCAAAAATTTTAAAACATTTAAATGTTAAATTCGAAGCTATTAATGTTTTGGATAATGAAGAAATAAGAAATGGAATTAAAGTTTATAGTGACTGGCCAACTATTCCACAGCTTTATGTGAGTGGTGAGTTTGTTGGTGGTTGCGATATTATAAAAGAATTGTTTGAGAAAGGTGAATTAAAAAAAATGTTAATGGATAAAAAATTAATTTAACTTACCTAGAATAATATTCAATAACTAAACTTGGTTCCATGATAACTGGGTACGGTACTTCAGCAAATTTAGGAATTCTTATAAGTTTTACGGTTTTATTTTTATCGTCAAGTTGAATATATTCTGGCACGTCTCTTTCTTTACTGGCCAAGGATCCGTCAATAACGGTTAACGTTTTAGATTTCTCCCTAACTTCAATAAGATCTGTTTCTTTAACCAGGTAACTTGAAATATTAACTTTCTTTTTATTTACTCTAATATGGCCGTGATTAATAAGTTGTCTCGCTGCAAATACTGTTGGAGTAAATTTGCCCCTGTAAATAACAGTGTCTAATCTTCTTTCTAATAATCCAATTAAATTTTCTGTTGTATCGCCTTTTTTTGTAAGTGCTTTTCTGTAAATATTTCTGAATTGTCTTTCGTTAATGTTTCCGTAGTAAGATTTTAATTTTTGTTTAGCAAAAAGCTGGATGCCATAGTCTGTTGGCTTACCTTTTTTGTTCTGTCCGTGTTGGCCAGGTGGATAAGCTCTGGTATTAAAAGGACTTTTAGGTCGGCCCCATAGGTTAACCTTTAATCTGCGATCTACTTTATGTTTTGCATTAATTCTTTTTGTCATTTGATAATTGAGTGTTTTATAGACTTTGTAATAGTTTTGTCAATTAGACTATGGTTAATGTTTCTTGTTTAAAGAGCTAAAAATACTAAATAAAATCCTTAATTCTTTGTCACTTAGTTCCAATCTGCCAAAAATATTATTAATATTTAAAATCATTGATTTTTTCTTTTCAGGA
>Ga0307986_10003752_pt1 | contig 10478 bp, 12 predicted proteins | sample EllFjometageno82_FD_203170 | JGI IMG/M metagenome (GOLD analysis project Ga0307986, IMG submission 203170) | Marine microbial communities from Ellis Fjord, Antarctic Ocean - #82 | ecosystem: Environmental > Aquatic > Marine > Unclassified | place: Southern Ocean | collected 2014-10-09
AATATTACAAACATTGTATCATGCACTAAATTTAACTTTAAACAATAAAGCTAGAAAAGTTCCAAAGGCATTTAAAAGCTACAAAGGTGTTGAGCTTATAGATAAGATAATTGATATAGATCAATCTCCCATTGGAAGAACACCAAGATCAAATCCAGCTACTTACACAGGTGCTTTTGGTCCAATTAGGGATTGGTTTACAGCGCTACCAGAATCCAAAACTAGAGGGTATAAGCCTGGAAGATTTTCATTTAATGTAAAAGGTGGAAGATGCGAAGCATGTGAAGGTGATGGTGTTATAACCTATGAGATGCATTTCTTACCTGATGTTTATATACAGTGTGATGAATGTAAGGGTACAAGGTATAATAGGGAAACACTTGAAATAAAATTTAAAGATAAAAGTATAGCAGATGTGTTGGACATGTCAGTTGATGAGGGATGTGAATACTTTGAAAATATTTCTAATATTAAAACTAAATTATTGACATTAAAAAAAGTTGGTCTTGGTTACATAAAAATTGGACAACAAGCTACAACACTTTCTGGTGGTGAGGCTCAACGTATTAAATTAGCTAAGGAATTATCCAAAAGATCCACAGGAAGAACCATGTATATTCTAGATGAACCCACTACTGGTCTTCATCAGCATGATATTAAAAAACTACTTGAAATTTTACATACATTTGTTGCGTTAGGAAATACAGTTGTTGTTATTGAACATAATTTAGATGTTATCAAAACGGCAGATTATATTGTAGATATGGGTCCAGAAGGAGGTGTCAAAGGTGGAAATATTATCGCAGAAGGAAAACCTGAGGACATTATCAAGATAAAGGGCAGTTATACTGGTGAATTTTTAAAACCTATGTTGGAAGATAGATTTAAAAAAAAGTTAAAGATTTAGATAATTAGTGTATAAGTGATTCTATAAATGGGTAATTTACTATCATCACTTCCTAAAACAATTCATGCTTCTTTAGCATTAGCTGTAATACTTTTTTTAGGTTTGTTTTATGGAAACGGTGGATTTGATTTCGATACAATTTTTTGGAGTTGGCTAACAAGATTAATTCACGTAACTGTTGCAATCATGTGGATTGGCTTACTTTGGTATTTCAATTTTGTTCAAATTCCAAACATGGCTAAGATTCCTGATGAGCAAAAACCAGCTATTGGGAAAGTTATTGCACCAGCTGCACTATTTTATTTTAGATGGGCTGCTCTACTGACTGTTATATCGGGTCTATTTTTGGCATATTTAAATGGTTATGCTCATGCAGCAATGACTTTAGGGATAGGGTCAGGTGGAGGAAAAAGTACTGCTATTGGCATTGGTATGTGGTTAGGATTATACATGGCTTTTAATGTGTGGTTTATAATTTGGCCAAATCAGAAAAGAGCCTTAGGGATCGTTGAGAGCGAACCTGATATTAAAGCTAAATCAGCACGAACAGCAATGTTGTTTTCTAGAACAAATACCTTACTATCTCTACCTATGCTATTATCAATGGTAGCAGCTCAAAATCTTTATTAATTTTTATTACGTATCTTCTTTTATGATTGTTTTTTGTGAAACTTTAAGTTTTATAAGTATTGGGTTAGCAATATATATTGATGAGTACGTTCCAAATATAACACCCATAATCATAGCTAAAGAAAAACCTTTTAATATCTCTCCACCGAATAGATAGATGGCTATCAAAGCTAATAATGTTGTTACAGATGTAATTATAGTTCTAGAAAGTGTTTCATTAATTGAGATATTTGTGAGTTCATAAATTTTAATATCTGAAAATTTTCTTAGGTTTTCTCTTACTCTGTCATAAATTACCACAGTATCGTTCATTGAATAACCGACAATAGTTAAAACTGCAGCTACTATTGAGAGATTGATTTCTAAATTAAATAATGAGAAAATACCTAGTGTTATAATAACATCGTGAAATACAGCTAAAATAGCTCCTAAACTAAATTGCCATTCAAATCTTATCCAAATATAAAATAACATAGCAGCCAGCGATAGAGCTATAGCTATAATCCCAGATCTTAATAATTCAGAACTAACTTTCGGACCTACGTTTTCAACTCTTCTAAAGGTAAAAGTGTCCCCTATTGATGATCTTAATTCTTTTTTAATAATCTCAATAGCATTTGCACTGGTATCTTTTTTTTCAATCTTAATCAAAAAATCATTTTCATTACCAAATTTCTTAACATTAAAGTCTCCTAGATTCATATTTCCGAAAGAGTATCGTAATGAGGTAACACTAATTTTTTTATCATTAGATCTTAACTCGATAAGAGTTCCGCCCTTAAAATCTACACCATAATTAAGTCCTTTAACAAATAACAACATAATAGACATCATAATTAGACTTAAGGATATTAAGTTAAATAATTTATAAAATTTATTAAAATTAATCATTTATATTAGTTTATCTTTTTCTTTATTTCTTGCCACATAAAGCCCTGTTAGCATTCTTGCTATAAAATATACTGAAAATAATGTGGTAAAAATTCCTACGGCTAAAGTCACTGAAAAGCCTTTAACGGGGCCTGAGCCCATAAAAAATAAAATGATAGCTGCGATCAGTGTTGTTATATTAGCATCAATAATTGCTGTCTTTGATTTAATATAGCCAGTATCAAAAGCTATAATATTGTTCTTTTCATTACTGCATTCTTCTTTAATTCTCTCAAAGATTAAAACATTTGCGTCAACGGCCATTCCAACTGTTAGGATGATACCGGCTATGCCTGGTAGGGTTAATGTTGCTTCAAATAGTGTCAGAATACCAACTAATAAAAATAGATTAACTAATAGTGTTATATTGGCAATTAATCCAAATATTTTGTATTTAAAAAACATAAAGATAATTACTAATAAAAAACCTATAAAAAGAGCTACGACTCCGGCATTAATGGAGTCCTGTCCAAGATCAGGTCCTACTGTTCTTTCTTCAATTATATTTAATGGAGCAGGCAAAGCTCCCGATCTTAAAAGTAAAGCTAAATCAGTTGCTGATTGAAATGTAAAGTTACCACTAATTTGACCATTCCCACTTGCTATTGTATCTCTAATGACAGGAGCGCTAACAATTTTTCCATCCAAAACTATTGCTAACTGTTTACCAATACCCGTACTAGTAGCTTTACCAAACCTTTTTGCACCAACTCTATCAAGCGTAAATGACACAACTGTTTCGTTGGTTTGGCTATTCATTTGTGGTTGAGCATCGAGTAAATTTTCACCATTTAAAATTATTCTTTTACTAACCATGGCTTCATTAACACCATCTTCAAATTGAAGTGTCTCTACACCAAATGTTTCATTGTTATCTTTAGTGACAAATCTAAATGTTAAATTTGCTGTTTTTCCTAATAATGATTTTATTCTCATGGGATCATCTAAGCCAGGAAGTTCAACGAGTATTCGATTATTACCTCTTTTTAATATATTCGGTTCATTTGTGCCAACTTCATCCACTCTTCTTCTGACTATTTCAATAGCCTGATCTTGTGAAGAGGTCTTAATTTCAATAAGACCATATTTAGAAAGTGTTAATATAAACACATCGTTTTGATTTAATAAATCAAATTGGTGTGATTTATACTGACTATAGTAAGGATTAATTTCGCTCTCTTTATCTAAAAATAAATTTTCAACAACCTTAATATCATTTTTAGAAACACTAAATATTATTTTATTATCTTGTATTCTTAAATCATAAAAATTTATTTTATTACTCTTAAGAAAACTTTTAATAGTAGTAGTTGTATTTTGTAACTTTTGAATTTCAACAGGTCCGTTATCAATTTCAAGTAGCAGGTATGAGCCACCCTGCAAATCTAAACCTAAATTTATTCTTTTTGTTATAAAACTATTTTCGGGGTCTTGAAAATTTGATGACGCAATATAGATAAAAAAAAGTGTTACTAAACAAACTAAAGTAATTCTTAATTTAGAAAAGTATAACACTTTAGTTTAATGTTATTTTTTTACTTCAGGGGCGTTAAGTAATCCTTGGATACCTGTAGATTTGATAATCTCGACTTTAACGTTTTCAGCAATTTGTACTTCAACTTTTTCATTATCAATAATTCTTTCAACTGTACCAATGATACCTGCAGAAGTTACAACCTTGTCACCTCTTGATAAGTTTTCTACCATGGCTTTATGCTCTTTAACTTTCTTTTGTTGAGGTCTTATTAAAAAAAAGTAAAAAATAACAAATATTAAAATTAATGGTATAAATTGGCCTATTCCTTGATCCATGTTTCTCCTTGATTAAAGGGAATTCTTACAACATCTATCTAATTAAAACAACTTTAAATCTTATTGATTTTTTCAATATTATTCATGTATGGCCTTAAAACTTCTGGAATAATAATGGAACCATCTGCTTGTTGATAGTTTTCCAGTATTGCAACCATTGTTCTACCAATGGCTAAACCACTGCCATTTAATGTGCCCACTAAAACAGTCTCTTTGCTCTCATTCTTATATCTTGCTTTCATTCTTCTAGCTTGAAATGAGCCACATGAAGAACAACTAGAAATTTCTCTATATTTATTTTCTGAAGGTAGCCAAACCTCAATATCAAAAGTTTTTTCAGCACTAAAACCCATGTCCCCAGTACACAAAACAATTTTTCTATAAGGAAGGTTTAACAAATCCAGTATATTAGTTGCACATTCTGTCATCCTATCAAGTTCGGACAAGCATTTTTCAATCTCAACAATACTGACCATTTCTACTTTGTAAAATTGGTGTTGTCTGATCATGCCCTTAGTGTCTTTACCATAACTACCAGCTTCTTTTCTAAAACAGGGAGTTGAAGCAACCATTCTCATGGGTAGTTTTTTTCTATCAATAATTTTGTCTTTAACCATATTTGTTAAAATTACTTCCGCTGTTGGAATCAAGAATTTTCTATCACTTGAGACTTCTAGCTTAAGTTCAAATTGATCGTTATCAAATTTAGGTAACTGACCAGTTCCAAACATTGTAGAATCTGTTGCTATCAAAGGAGGTGAGATCTCTTTATAGCCATTAATGTTAACGTGCGTGTCGAGCATAAAATTAGACAATGCTCTCTCTAATAAAGCCAATTTATCTTTTACAAAAACAAATCTAGAACCAGTCGTTTTTGTAGCAAGATCAAAATCTAACATACCTAAATGCTCACCTAACTCATAATGAGACTTAGGTTTAAATGTAAAATTAGGTATTGTTCCAGATTTTGAAATTTCAATATTTGAGCTTTCATCTTTACCAATAGGCACATCTGAATAAGGTATATTTGGAATTGATGATAGTATAGTTTCTAATTGCTGCTTAATATCTACTTGTAAAATATTAATTTTTTCAATTTCAATAGAAATATATTTAGATTTTTCAAAAAGGGTTTTGTCTTTTGATTTAGAAATATCTTTTTTTTCTTTTTCAAGAATTTCTCTTTCTTGGATATATTTTCTATTACTTTCATCTAAAGATAAAATTTTATCTATATCTACATCTAAGTATCTATCAATTAAGGCTTTTTTAAAAGCTTCGATATCATTTCTAATTTCTTTAATATTATGCATCTTTTTTATTTTTTTTTTCAATAATACTTACAGAAAATATAGATAATTCATATAAAATCAGTAACGGTATTGCTAAGCCAATTTGAGTAATGGGATCAGGTGGCGTTAATAGTGCTGCAGCTGCAAAAATCATTACAACAACATATTTTCTTTTTTCTCTAAGAAATTTAGCATCAACCATACCTACTCTAGCCAATAAACTTAGAACAACTGGTAACTGAAAGCTTATACCAAATGCAAAAATTAATTTCATTACGAGTGAAAGATATTCACTCACTTTAGCTTCCAATTGAATGGGTAAGCCAGTTGATGCACCTGTGCTTTCAAAAGAAAGGAAAAACTTTATGGCTAGTGGCATTATTAAATAATAGACAAGCATACCTCCTAAGAAAAACAATATTGGTGTTAAAACTAAATAAGGAACGATTGCAATTTTTTCATGTTTATAGAGCCCTGGTGCAATAAATTTCCATATTTGTACTAATATAAAGGGACAGGTAACAAAGAATGCCGCAAAAAAAGAAACTTTTAAATATGTTAAAAATGTTTCTTGTAATGCTGTAAAAATTAATCTTCTATCAGTTCCGCTCTCATTTACCGCTTTTGCAAAAGGTTCAACTAGAAAACCATAAAGATGCTCTGAAAAAAAATAACATCCTATAAAAAAGATGAATAAAAAAATAAAAGAATGAATTAATCTTTTTCTAAGTTCTGTTAAATGACTTACAAAGCCACCTTCATTATCAGATTTTATCATTATCTTTTTCTTTTTCTGTGGGTTTTTCTATTTCGTTAGAACCAATATCAAGATCAGCTACTTCACTTTGTATATTGCTAATGTATCTTTTAGTTGTTCCAATCCAGGATCCAACTTTTTTTAACATAAACGGAAAATCTTTAGGCCCTATAACGATAACAGCTACAGCTGCTACCAGTAAAATCTCAAACCAACCAATAGTGGGCATGTAATTTATTCTTTGTCTTTGCTATCTTGATTATTTTCAGAAACATTTTTAGGCTCTGGCTCATCTGTAATGTCTGTGGCCATACCTTTTTTAAAACTTTTAATACCTTTAGCAACATCACCCATTAAACTTGAGATTTTACCTCTACCAAATAAAAGGACTACTAAGATAACTACTATTGCTATTTGCCAAATTCCTATACTCATACAATTTTATACCCCTTTTAGATTTAATTTTAAAGTAACTTTTTATTTTTCTTCTTCAGGACTAAGCGTTCCGCCTAGCATTTCATCTATATTTTCATAGATGTCTTCTTTTTTTTCTTCTTGTTTTTCTTTATAAAATTTACCAGTACCAAATATGGCATTATCTATATTAGAACTGTCAATTAAACCTGCAGATCCTAACTCATCAACAGTAGGTAAGTCTGATAATTTTTGAAGACTAAAATGACTTAAAAAATCATTAGTAGTACCATACTGAATTGGTTTGCCTGGGACGTCTTTACGACCTTGTGGCTTAACCCAATTTAGCTCCATTAATATCTCAAGAGTATTGGTTCCAAAAGCAACTCCCCTAATTTCTTCGATTTCTGCTCTAGTAACGGGTTGGTGATAAACAATTATAGCGAGTGTTTCAATGGCAGCTCTTGAGAGTTTTTTTTCGACAGTTTTTTCTTGTGACATCAAGTTAGATAAACTTTCAGAAGTTCTGAATGACCATTTTTTTGAAATACAAACTAGATTAATTCCTCTTGTTGAGTATTCTATCTGAAGTTTATGTAAGGTTTTTAAAACGTTAATTTTTTTTGAAATTTTAGACTCAATAGTATCTATATCGAGAGGTTCTAGTGCGGCAAAAACTATTGCCTCAACTTCTCTTTCCCCATTATTAATTTTTTTTGGAAATGATACAATGTTGTTATCTAAATTATTTTTTACTTTAGTCATTTAATCTCTTTAACATATATTTCATCAAATAAATTTTCTTGTTTAATTGTAATATTTCCTTCTTTAACAAGCTCAAGAGATCCAGCAAATATCCCAGCCTTACCTGTTTTTTTGTATCTCTTTCCATTTTTAAAATTTAAAGGTATTAGATCATTAATATTTTTCCAATCAATTAACTTACCAAAAAATTCTTTAATACGTTTTATTCCATCCTCGGTAGTAAATACAGGTAATTTAGGTATGTTCATTCTTTGAAAATCTTTCTTCATAATAATTCCAGAATATATTTTTAGCAACTGGTAAAGGTTTAATTTGTATTCGGTGCTATAAATAGATCTTATATTTCCTTTAATTCCTCTTAAACGAATCTCTCTTCCTAGTCTTTTTCTTTTTAACATTTGATCTGAAAGTAAACGTATCAATTCAAGTTTTTTTAATTGTAGTTTTAACTTTTCAGCAACTTCTAATAATTTAAATTCTTCTTCAGGATTACCTGGTAATAAAAGTTTAGATTTTAAATATGTTAACCATGTGGCCATTAATAAATACTCTGATGCTATTTCTAAATTAAGATTTTTTTCATTGGTAATATATTTATGAAACTGATCAGCCAATAATGTTATAGAAATATTTTCAAGGTCTACTTTTTGTGCTTTTGCCAAGTCCAACAAAATATCTAATGGACCTTGATAGCTATCAAGCTCAACATTAAATTTATTAGAATCTTCATCAAACATACTAAATATTAACTTATAATTTTATAAAATTGTGATGTTTTTTTTATTATAAACTTGTTTAATAAAGGTGAATTAATTGCCACCTCATTCATTTCCTTGTAGTTAGCGTTACAATGTAGAACTAAATTACAACCAGCCTTAAAAGCTCTAAGCGTATTTTCTTTAATTGAGCTTTTTAAGCTTTTCATAGATATATCATCTGATATTAGCAGATTCTTAAATTTGATATTATTTCTTATTAATTTAATTATTTTCTCTGAATGTGTTGCTGTATTAGTTTTATCAATATTTTTGTAAATTATATGTGCTGTCATAGCAAAAAGACTGGACTTTTTCTTAAAGGTTGAAAAATCATTTTTTATCAAATATTTTAAATTTTTATTAACTGTTGGTGTTAATTTGTGACTATCTACTTTAGCTAAGCCATGACCCGGAATGTGTTTAATTACAGTTCCTATTTTATTTTTATGAAAACTATTTATACAAATATCTCCTATTTTTGAAGCAATTTTTGGGTCTTTTGAAAATGATCTATCACCAATTATTGAGCTAGAACCTTTTAGTCTTAGATCAAGAACAGGCAAGGTATTAATATTTACTCCAATCGATTTTAATAAGAAAGATGTTTGTTTTATAAAAATTTTATAATAATTATAAAACTTTTTCTTATCCTTTAAAAAAAGTTTACCAAAAAATTCACCTGTTAAAGGATCTGCATTGAAAAACTTTTTTAATCTATTAACACGTCCGCCCTCTTGATCAATTAAAATAGGGTAATTTTTATCTTTAAATATTTTTTTTATCTGATCTGTTAACTTTTTTGCCTGTCTCAAAGATGTTATATTTCTAGAAAAAAGTATTACACCCCAGGGTTTATATTGTTGAAGAAATTTCTTCTCTCTATCTGTTAAAATGGTAGATTTAATTCCTGTTATAAAGCTTCGTCTATTGTTCATTGTTGTTTATTAGTTTCCAAAAATTATAATTTTTTTTATTTTTATCAATAGTTTTTTCAACATATTCAACAATATCAACTGTATCACTCTTTAATAAAATTATACCTTGAGAGTATTTTATAACCTTTTCATCAATTGATTTAAGAGATCTATATGAATTTTTTTTATTATTATCTGAAAAATAATACCTTAGCGATAAGAAAAAAAATAATATAATTACAAATAGATATAAAAGGTATTTTAATTCTTTTAACATTACATTTTTTCTGGTGTATCAACGCCGACAATAGTCATCCCTGATCGAATTACATTAGATATGACTTTTAAAAAAACTAATTTATCATTAGGTATTTTTTTTTGATCATTAATAAATCTTTTTTTTGGATCATCCTTACCCATGTTCCAATAAGAGTGAAATTCAGATGAGAGTTCATATAAATAAACGGGTATTCTATGTGGTTCTAATCTTAAACTAGCTGCCTCAATGCATTTGGGCCATTCGGCAATCTTTTTTAAAATCTTAATTTCATCATTGGAGTATTGAAAATCATATTCACTAATATTTAAATCTTTATTAATATCTAAATCAACATGTCTGAAAACTGATGATATTCTAGCAAAACAATACTGCACATAATAAAGAGGATTATCTTTTGACTTTTCTTTAACTTTTTCAAAATCAAAATCTAGCTCAACATCGCTACTTCTATTGAGCATGATGAATCTTGTTGCATCTTTACCAACTTCTGAAATTAAATCTTCTACAGTAATATAATCCCCTTTTCTTTTAGACATTTTAAATGGTTTACCGTTTTTAATTAACTTAACTAACTGACTAACCTTACAAACCAACTTATTCTTACCACTAGAAAGAGCTTCCACAACTGAAGTAATTCTTTTTATATACCCTGCGTGATCAGCTCCAAGTATGTTGATCAGTACATTGTAGTCTCTATTAAGTTTATTGTTATGATAAGCAGCATCACTAGCAAAGTAAGTCCATGACTTGTCAGATTTTTGTAAGGCTCTATCTTTGTCATCTCCAAAATCAGTTGATTTAAATAAGAGCTGCTCTCTTTCTATCCAATTATCATCGTCTTCTCCTTTTGGCGCCTTAATTTTTCCTTCGTAAACCAAGTTTTTTTCTTTTAAATTCTGAATTACTTTTTCTACTTCCTTATTTAAAACAATTTCAGTTTCACTTGTAAATTTATCGTGAACTATTCCCAAAATAGCTAAATTAGTCTTAATTAATTTTAACGATTCTGCCACAGATAA
>Ga0307986_10003753_pt1 | contig 10478 bp, 12 predicted proteins | sample EllFjometageno82_FD_203170 | JGI IMG/M metagenome (GOLD analysis project Ga0307986, IMG submission 203170) | Marine microbial communities from Ellis Fjord, Antarctic Ocean - #82 | ecosystem: Environmental > Aquatic > Marine > Unclassified | place: Southern Ocean | collected 2014-10-09
ACTATAAAGATATTATTCTCGCTTACATTTAATCCATCCACTTTACATTCTTTTTTTTTTAATTTTTCTATAATTTCAGAATTAAATTCTACTAAAACTTTCTCAACTACTCCCATAGTTTTTTTATCAGTAACTCTTAAACCTTTAATAAACTGACTCTCAATATTTAATTTTGCAAGCTCTATTTTTATTTTAGGACCGCCTCCATGAACAATAATTACAGTTATTCCTAGTTTGTAAAGTATAGCTATATCTTCTATAAATTTATTGAATAAATCAGGATCTATTAAAACTTTACCTCCACACTTGACTACTATTTTTTCTTTTTTATATTTATTCACGTATTTAGGAACCTGAGAAATGTTAGGCGCATTTTCTGGCCAAAACGTTTTTAAATTTTTTAGGTTTTCTTCTCTTGAACCCATTTAATTTGTTTTTACTGTTGTTCTTTTCATGATGAACCATTGCTGAGCAATAGTTAGAATATTGTTGACAGTCCAGTACACGACTAATCCGGATGGGAAAGACGCTAGTATCACCGTTAAGAATATTGGAAAAAACATAAATATTTTAGCTTGAATAGGGTCAGTTGGAGCAGGATTTAATTTTTGTTGAATAAACATTGTTAGACCCATTAAAATTGGCCAAATACCTATTATTAAAAAACTAGGTGGAGTAAAGGGTAGCAGACCAAAAAGATTGAATATTGTAGTAGGATCTGATGCGGATAAATCTTTTATCCAACCAAAAAAAGGCTGGTGCCTCATCTCTAGTGAAATAAAAAGCATTTTATAAATTGCAAAGAAAAATGGAATTTGTATTAGAACTGGTAAGCAACCAGAAGCAGGATTAATCTGCTCTTTCTTGTACAGTGCCATTATAGCTTGTTGAAGTTTAGTCTTGTCATCCTTGTGAAGATCTTTAAGTCTTGCCATCTCTGGCTGTAATGCTTTCATTTTTGCCATTGATTTAAAAGAGTAACTTGCAAGAGGGAAGAAAATTAACCTAATCATTATCGTAATAAGAACGATTGCAATTCCAAAGTTGCCAGTTAGTTTAAATAAGTAGTCAACTGCAAAAAAAAGAGGTTTTGTAAAAAAATAAAACCAACCCCAATCAATAATCAAATCTAATTTCTCTATATTCTCTTTTTCCGCATATGCATCAATAGTTTGGACCTCTTTAGCTGCTACAAAAATTTTAATTTCATTATTTGCTTTTGCTGAAGGTGCGATAACTTTTGGATTACTTAATAGAAAATTAGCTTTATAGGCATCTTGGTATAAAAAAGTGGACTTAAACCTTTCACCAGATTCAGGAATCAAAGCGGTCATCCAATATTTGTCTGTAATGCCTATCCATCCTTTGTTTGCTTCTCGTATTATTTTTTTCTCTTCTATGTCGTCGTAATCATCTTCTTTAAGCTCTTCATCTAAAACAGCGATAAAACCCTCGTGCAGAATATAAAAACCTTTTAAGTCCTCAGGTATATTCTTTCTTGTTAGTTGAGCATAAGGGTACAATTCAACTTGTTCTGCAGAATTATTTTTTACTTCTTGATTGATTTTGAAAAGATAATTGTTATCTATTTCTATTTTTTTTCTAAATACAAGATTTGAACCGTTGTTCCACTCTAAAGTTACAGGACTGTTTACAGATAAAACTTTATTACCTACAACACGCCAAATACTTTTGTTTGTCGGGACTTTAATTTTATTTCCTATGCTTGCCCAGCCCGTTTCAGCAAAATACGCATTTTTGGTTTCCTTGGGATTTAAAAATTTTACAATATCATTTGACTTAATATTTACCTTATAATTTTTAAAAGATAAATCGTCTATTGTGGCTCCCACAAGTGAGATCGAACCTTTTATTTTTTTGTTTTCTAATAAAACTCTATTTGTTTTTTTTAAGGAGTCTTCTCTTGAAATATTTTCTTTAACAATCGTTCCGTCAATACTTGGGACAATACTACTATTAGCTTCTTTATTTTCTGACTGTGTACCTAAAACTTTTTTATTTTGTGCGTCAATAGCCTGTGGAGAATCAACAAAAGCTGACCAGAAAAGTAGAACGGACATAGATAGTGCAATAGCTATGAATACATTTTTATTTTCCATTTAATCCAATTCCTTTGATTTATAATTTTTTACAGGAACTAAATCTATTCCATCTGAGCCACCTAAAATTTTTATAGGATGACAACGCATAATTCTTTTTAAACTATATGCGCCACCTTTTATTAAACCGTGCTCCTTAAATGATATGCGGCAGTAATCTGAACAGGTAGGCAGAAATCTACATCTGACACCAAGCAGAGGAGAAACAAAAAAATTATAAAATTTTATTAATAACAAAATTATAAAAATTAGAAAATTTGAAATCATGGATTCAAAACTTCTCAAAGTTTTTTTGCATTGCTTCAAATAGAATTTTATAGTCTTTTTCATAGGCTTTTGATTTTCCAAAAACTATATAAGTATAATTAGTATTAATTGCACCTTTTATTTTTAAAAGCTTGCACACTATAGCTTTTAATTTACGTCTTATCCTATTTCTTATTACAGCATTACCAATTTTTTTTTTCATTACAAAACTAATATGTAGTAAATTTTTATTTTTATTTTGAATAAAATTTTTAGCCGCAAAAATAGAAAAAAAATCAGTATGAACTTTCTTTTCTTTTAAAGCTAATTTGAAATGGTTATTTTTTTTTAGACTTTCAAGCTTAATCATTAAAAATTAAGTCGAGATAGTTTTTCTTCCCTTGGCTCTTCTTCTAGCAATTAATTGTCTACCGGCCTTAGTTGCCATTCTGGACCGAAAGCCATGCCTTCTTTTTCTTACTAAGTTGCTAGGTTGATAAGTTCTTTTCATAAATAATTAAAGTTATATAATCTAATTAACCTGTATTGTACATGTAAATAATGAGTAAAAAACTGAAACTATTTTTAGGAATTTCTTATTTACTTATTCTATTTACATTTTTGTATTTTTTTTTTTCACAAATTGAAATTAGTAGATTAAATGATTTCTCATACTACAAGGAACTTCAAGTAAATATAGATGGTTTGATCGGAAACAACCTTTATATAAATTTATTAATATTTTTTGTATTTTCCACAGTATGGGTTGCACTGCTAGGATTTGGTTCTCCTCTATTAATTACCTCAGGAATTCTCTTTGGTAAATGGGTTGGAACTTTTATATCAGTTGCCTCTATCTCTCTTGGTACTTTAATATTATACACAATTGCTAGTTTTTTTTGTAAAGATTTTATCAACAAACTATTAGAAAAAAAATTTTCAAAATATATTAATCTTTTTAAAAAAAATGAATTTTACTATTTTTTTATTTTCAGACTTACGGGAGGGTTAGGTCTTCCATTTCCTTTGCAGAATACTCTGCCAGTAATTTTTAATATGAAAAAAATAAATTATTTTTTTGCAAGTTTTTTAGGATTCATACCCAGCATGTTTATTTGGGTAACTGTTGGATCTGGGATTAATAGGTTTATAAAAGAATCAGATAGTTTTAGTCTTATAGATTTAATTCTTAGTAAGGACATTTATTTACCTATAATTTTTTTTATAATTTTTATTTTAATATCTTTAACAATAAAAAAAAAATTTTTTAATGTTTAAGGTAGATAAAAATAATTTATCTGAAGATCAAAGCCCATATCTCCAGCAACACAAAAAAAATCCAGTTAATTGGCAAGTGTGGTCAAAAGAAGCTTTAAATTTTGCGAAGGAAAAAAAAATTCCAATTCTTCTTAGTATTGGGTATGCAAGTTGTCACTGGTGTCATGTTATGGCACACGAAAGTTTTGAAGACAAAGAGACAGCTGAGCTCATGAATAAATTTTTTTTAAACATAAAAGTAGATAGAGAAGAAAGACCAGATATTGATTATATTTTTCAAAGCTCTTTTCAACTTTTTAATCAGTCAGGTGGAGGATGGCCACTAACTATGTTTCTAGATGAAAATGCCATACCTTTTATGGCAGGGACTTATTTTCCTAAAATATCTACTCAGGGCTTACCGTCTTTTAAAGAAGTTATTTTAAGAGTTGGGGAAACTTATAATCAGCAAAGGGAAGAAATTATCAAACAGTCACCAATTATATCCAAAAGTTTAGAGTTACGAAAATCTTCAGTTTTAAATCAAGACCTAGAAAATATTTTACAAAGTATTGTTGTTAATCTGGATAAAGAGAAAGGAGGCTACAAGGGTGCTCCAAAATTTCCAATCCTGAATATCTACGATACGCTTTTGTATTTTTTTACTAAAACAAAAAATATAAATTATTTAGAACCTGTCGAATTAATTCTAAAACAGCTTTGTTCACAAGGAATATATGATCATGTAGAAGGTGGGCTTTCAAGATATACCGTAGACGAAAATTGGTTAATCCCTCATTTTGAAAAAATGCTTTATGATAATGCTCAATTTGTTCTTTTAATGTCTAAATTTCTCAAAATAAATAGAAACATTTACTTTGAAAAAAAAATTATCCAAACAATTGAATTTATAAATAAAAGCTTTCTAAACTCTAAACATAATTTATTAGGATCAGCTTATGATGCTGATAGTGAAGGAGAAGAGGGAAAATATTACGTTTTTAGTTATAACGAATTAAAAGATATTAAAGATGTAGAAAAGTACTTTGACATAAAACCAGAAGGAAACTGGGAAAATAAAATAATTTTAAGAGAAATTAAAGCCCCTCCAGAAACGATAGTTATCAAATTAAAAGATTTAAGAAAAAAAAAAATTAAGCCATTTTTTGACAATAAAATTCAACTCGATTTAAATTGTATTTGGGTAAGTGCTCTAATTTCAACAGGAAATATATTACCAAAAAAGAATTATCTGCAAATAGCAGAAACTTTTTATAATAATATAGAAAAATTATTTTTTAGAGAAGACAGGCTCTTTCACACCAATTCAAAAGCTTCTGTTTTTTTAGAAGATTATGCGTACGCTATAGCGATGCTATTAGATCTTTCAGATCAAACTTTAAAATCTAATTATTTATTTAAAGCTAAAGATTTGTGTCAAAAAACTATAAAACTTTTTTACATAAAAGAAAAATCTATATTTCAAAAAAATATAATTTCGAATAACGACCTTTTTCACAAACCAATAGATATTAGCGACAACAATACACCAAATGGTAATTCTATTATGTTATTAAATTTTTCTAGACTAGGAATGAAAAAAGAAGCTAGAGAGTTATCCAATAGTTTAAACGGGTATTTAAATATTTATAAATCACTAATGACAAGCAGTCTAAAATCAATTGATTATTTTAATATGATAGAATCTAATACAAACTGTACAGATAGCGGATGTATCATTTAAATTTAGATTAAAATGAAAAAAATAAATCAAGACATTTTCTATTGGATTACTTGGCTAATATTAGTAATTTTATGGAATTTCGGCTACCCCACCGCTAAACCCATCTACGACGTCTTAGTTGCTGTTGTGTTTTCGATAATTTTTATTTTAATAAAAAAAATAAAATAGATATGGTGCCCACAGGCTGAATCAAATGGCGCACCTTTTCCTTACCATGGAAATGGTCTACCAGCTGAGCTATATAGGCTTCTCGTAAAATTAGAATTACTTTTTTATAAGGGACTTGCATAATTTCAATCTACAAAGTAAAATTGAAAAAAAATGCAGGAGCTAAAATGGGAATTCACTACGACTATAAATCTACGAGAAACGAAAAAGCGATGAAAAAAGAAGCGAAAAGGAAAGCTCGTATTGAGGAAAAAAGAGCAAAAAAAGGCAACGATCCTCAAAACAATGATGAAAAAATAATGCATGATATAGACAAACCCATCACCCTTGAAGATCTAACAAACCCTAATAAAGACTAATTAAAACAACAATGAGAAGAGTGCCCGATCAAAAAGATGCTCAACTTATTAAGAGAGAAACAGCCTTAAAAGCAAATTTAAAAAAAAGAAAAAAATTTAAAGAAAAAATTAAAAAAAATGACAGTGCTATCAGATAGGTGGATTAAAAAAATGGCTAAAGAAAAAGCCATGATTAAACCGTTCGTTTCAAAACAAATTAGAAAAGGAAAGATATCTTTTGGATTATCATCTTACGGTTACGATGCGAGAGTTTCAAATGAGTTTAAAATTTTTACAAATGTAAACTCAGGTATAGTTGATCCTAAGTTTTTTAAAAAAGATAGTTTTGTTACTAAGATTGGCAAGGAATGCATTATACCACCAAATTCTTTCGCTTTAGCCAGAACAATGGAGTATTTTAAAATCCCCGAGGATATTCTTGTTATATGTCTTGGTAAATCGACTTATGCGAGATGTGGGATAATAGTTAATGTTACACCACTCGAACCAGGGTGGGAAGGTCACGTAACATTAGAATTTTCTAACACAACTCCTTTACCAGCTAAAATATATGCGAACGAAGGTATTGCACAATTTGTTTTCATTAAAGGTAATGAAAAGCCTCAAGTAACTTATGCAAATCGAAAAGGTAAGTACATGAAACAAAAAGGTGTTACCTTACCTAAAGTTTAGGTTCAGTTTTATTGATGCAAAAACTTATCATCAAAGGAAAAAAAAAATTACTAGGTTCTATAAACATTTCTGGATCTAAGAATGCTATATTGCCCATTTTAGCAGCTACTCTGCTTACAGACAAAATTATTACCTTAAGAAACATTCCATTAGTTAGAGATGTTTATACAATGATAAACTTATTAAAGTTTATTGGGTTAAATATAGAAATCTCAAAAAAATTAAAAACTTTAAAAATTTCAAGCAACAAAAAATTAAAAACAATAGCACCTTACAATCTTCTCAAGACTATGAGAGCAGGTGTTTTAGTTTTAGGACCCTTGTTGGCTAAGAATAAAAAAGCTAAAGTTTCACTTCCTGGAGGATGTGCGATAGGTGCAAGGCCTGTCAATTTACATTTATTTGCTCTAGAAAAACTTGGAGCTAAAATTAAAATAAAAAATGGTTACATATATGCTTCTGCTAAAAATGGATTAAAAGGAAGTATAATTAAATTTCCATCTATTTCAGTGGGGGCAACAGAAAATGCTATTCTTGCTGCGGTTAGCGCAAAAGGTAAGACAATAATATCGAACTGCGCTATTGAGCCTGAGATTCAAGACATGATAAGTTTCTTAAAAAAATTAGGATGTAATATTAGGTTTGTTGGAAAGAGAAAAATTTTGATAATTGGCACCAAGGAATTTAATAGCACAAGCCATGAGATAATATTTGATAGAATTGAGCTGGGCACATATTTAATTGCAGCAGCTTTAGTTGGAAAAAAAATTGTTTTTTTAAAAATAAAACCAAATGTTATAGAGACAGAAATAAGATTATTAAAAAAAATGGGTGTCAGAATGAAGGTGGATAAAAATAAAATTACTGTTTTTGAATCAAAAAAAATAAATAGTGTTAACATTAAAACAGAGCCTTACCCTGGATTTCCAACAGATTTACAAGCACAAATTATGGTTCTGATGTTAAAAGCTACAGGAACATCCAAAATAACTGAAAATATATTTGAGAATAGGTTTATGCACGTACCAGAACTTAGAAGAATGGGTGCAAAAATTATTACAACAAAAAATATAGCATTTGTCACAGGTCCAACAAATTTATCGGGAGCTGAAGTTATGGCAACTGATTTGAGAGCATCTGTAAGTCTAGTGTTAGCTGCACTAACCGCAGACAATCAAACTGTAATTAATCGAGTTTATCACTTAGATCGTGGCTATGAAAGTTTAGAAAAAAAATTAAAAAAATGTAAAGCAAATATTAATAGAGCTTAAAATGAAAGTTACGAATTTAAAATTATTAGCAACATCAGATGAAGATTTAAGAGTTATAGCGGCTCATTTGCAAGACGCAATTGTCTCAATACATGAGATTGCACGTTTAAAAAAAAATAGGATTTTTTTAATTCAGATGAACAGGTTCATGTGGGAAGATGTAGAAAAAGGTGTTTTTAGGAAAAACAAGAGAATAAGAACGATATTAAAATTTGACAATATTATTGAAGTTTCATCAAAGAATATTAACATAAAAAAAACAAAAAATTTTTTAGATTTTTTAACTATTGAAAGCAATTTATTGCCTGATAAAAGTTATGAAATTAAATTAATTTTCTCAGGAAATGCAGTAATCAAAATAAAAGCAGAAGTGATTGACGTAACATTAGACGACCAAGGCTCTCCATGGGAAAGTAAAACACAACCGAAACATGAATTTTTATAATGTTAAAATTAATTAAATCGAACCAAAAAAACTTTTTTAAAAAATTAGACGTTGTGTTGCAAAAAAGAAAACTTAAAGATTCTAAAATTGATTTGAAAGTAAAAAATATAATACAAAATGTAAAAAAATATAAAGATTCTGCTTTAATTAAATATGAAAAAAAATACTCAAACATAAAAAATATTTCATTGAAAAATATTAAATTTTCAATTTTAGAAAAAAAAGAAATAATTAAAAAATTAGATAAAAAAACCAAAATTTCAATCGACTTAGCTTTTGATAGAATTTTAAATTTTCATAAAAAACAGAAATTATATCCTTATTCTTTTACTGATAAATATAAAAACTCATTTTCTTACAAATTAAGTGCAATAAACAGAGTAGGAGTTTATGTGCCAGGTGGTTTAGCTAGTTATCCAAGTTCAGTTCTAATGAATTGCATTCCTGCATTAGTTGCTGGGGTAAAAGAAATATACATGACCACACCATCAATGACCAAGTCTTATAATCCTGCTGTAATTTATGCTGCACAAAAATGTAGGGTAAAAGAAATTTATAAAATTGGTGGGGCACAAGCAATTGCAGCAATGGCTTATGGAACTCAGACGATTCAAAAAGTAGATAAAATTGTAGGACCAGGAAATGCTTTTGTAGCCACTGCAAAAAGGCAACTTTTCGGAGAAGTTGGCATTGATATGATTGCCGGACCTTCGGAAGTAACAATAGTTGCGGACAAATGGTCCAAACCAGATTGGATCGCAGCTGATTTAATAGCTCAGGCGGAACACGATGAAAGTGCGCAGTCAATTCTCTTAGCAGATGACATTAAAATCATTAAAAAAGTTAACTATTTTTTATTACAACAACTAAAAAACTTACCTAAAAAAAAAATTGCCTATAAAAGTTTAAAGAATTTTGGGTTATCAATATTAATTAAAAATCAAAAAATATTGACTGATACAATAAATTTAATAGCACCAGAACATTTGGAGATATTTACAAAAAATGCTGATAAAATTTTAAAAGATGTTCGTAATGCAGGATCAATATTTCTTGGTGAGTATTCGCCAGAAGCCGTCGGTGATTATGTAGCAGGCCCAAATCATGTTTTACCAACCTCTGGCTCTGCTAGATTTTCATCTGGTCTTTCAGTGTATGATTTTTTTAAAAGATATTCTGTTATAAAAATGACAAAATCAGGCATTGAAAGATTGGGCACATCAGTTATAAATCTAGCAAAATATGAAAATCTCGAAGGTCACGCAAATTCTATTAAAATAAGATTAAAAAAAAAGGAAAATTAATTGGCTAAACAAGAAACATTAGAGTTTAAAGGTAAGGTGACTGAACTTTTGCCAAACGCAATGTTCAGAGTTAAGTTAGAAAACAATCATGAAATTTTAGCACACACAGCTGGAAAATTAAGAAAGAACAGAATTAGAGTTTTAACTGGTGACAATGTAATGGTTGAAATGACGCCTTATGACTTAACCAAAGGCCGAATTACTTTTAGATACTAGTTGCTCGAACAAAGTGACCATAAAACGTTTAAGTAATTTTTAATTTCATTATAAACAAGCAACTTCTTCATATTTAACTATGAATTAATCTATATCTTTGTAAAATTTGATTTATTTCTTTAACAGTTCTTAAATCTATTTTTAATAAACTAGAAATTTTTTCTAGAGAATTATAACCATCAGCATATTGTAAAAAATTCATATAATTTCTTGTTGTTTGATTTTCATTAAAGTCGTTGAGAGTTGGATATAAACCTCTTTTACCCATTTGAGGCTCACATATTATTTTATATTTTGGAAATATTTTTTTTAACATTATTTCAATAGACTGTTTCGCTACATTAAAACCACCCGATATTCCTTTTAAGGTTACAAGACTAAAATCATCTAGCGAAGTATGATACTCAGGATATTCACCATACTTTGTTCTAAAAATAGATGAAATTCTCAAATCGACACCAGGAGAATTATATTGTCTTTCATCCGATCCTCTTTTCAAGAAAGAATAAATTTTATAATTATTAATTTTAAGTTTTTTATACGCTTCAATAATTGACTCATCCGATGGAGAATTTTGATATTTAGAAAACATACAAGAATGCTGTCGGTTATCACCAATACAAGATAAATTATATCCTCCAATAACATTTTTTTTTAAATGATTTAAATTTATATT
>Ga0307986_10003755_pt1 | contig 10474 bp, 11 predicted proteins | sample EllFjometageno82_FD_203170 | JGI IMG/M metagenome (GOLD analysis project Ga0307986, IMG submission 203170) | Marine microbial communities from Ellis Fjord, Antarctic Ocean - #82 | ecosystem: Environmental > Aquatic > Marine > Unclassified | place: Southern Ocean | collected 2014-10-09
AAAAAGAATTTACATGGGATAGAACGGGTGGGGATCCAATAACACAAGGCAATAGAAATCCACTTTTATATAAAAACTTTGGTGTTGATGGAATTAAAACTGGTTATTTAGCTGTAGAAAAATATTCATTAGCTTCATCTGTATACAGAAATGGAAGAAGACTTATTGCTGTGGGTAGTGGCTTTGATACAAAAAAAGATAGATCTAGAGAAAGTGCTAAACTTTTAACTTGGGGTTTAACAAATTTTGATTTAATTGAAGTAGCAAAATCAAATACATCGGTTGCAAATGCTGAAGTGTGGTTGGGCAAAAAAGATTTTATTGAGACATATGTAAATGATGACATTTATAAAACAATTCCGAAAGCAAAAAAAAAATATTTAAAAACATCTATTATTTATAATGGGCCAATCGAAGCACCGATTAAAAAAGATGATATTTTAGGTAAGCTGAAAATTACTTACAAAGATCAACTCATTGGGGAATATGATTTGCTTGCATTTGAAGATGTTAAAAAATTAAATGTCTTTTCTAGATTACTCAAATCTATAAATTTTTTAATTTGGGGTGATGTCTAAAAAACCACTTATTGTTTTTGAAGGTATTGAGGGTAGTGGTAAATCTCATCACTTAAATAATGTTGCAAAATATTTAACTAGTAAAAAAAAAAAATATATTAAAATAAGAGAACCAGGTGGAAACAAGAACTCTGAAAAAATTAGAAAACTAATACTTGATAATAAATCAACATTTAACAAAAATACTGATCTATTATTGTATTTTTCATCTAGAAGTGAAAATATTGATCTTATAAAAAAAAATTATGGAAAAAAAATTATATTAATTGATAGATTTGTTGATTCTACTATTGCCTATCAACACTATGGAATGGGTATAAAAATTAGCTTTATAAAAACCATTAATGATTTTTTATTAAAAGGCATTAGTATTGATTTTACTTTTTTAAATTTGGTTAGCCAAAAAAATATGAAAAAAAGACTACTTAAAAGAAAAGAACTTAATAGATATGATCAATTTAGTTCAAGTTTTTATAAGAAAGTTCAAGACGGTTTTATCAAAATTTTTAAAAAAAAACCAAAAAAATATATGAAAATAGATTCAAATTTAAATATTGATTATAATCAAAATTTAATAATGAATAAGGTTAAAGAATTAATATAGAGATGCATTTAAAACCATCAAATAATAAACGTCTACTTGGAATGACTTCATTTTTTAACGAAATTATTAATCTTTATAATAAGGATAAAATGCCAAATAAAATCTTATTATCTGGTAAAAAAGGGCTTGGTAAATCAACATTAGCTTACCATGTAATAAATTATATTTTATCAGAAAAAGAAGATTTCAAATATAAAATTGATGAATTTAATATTAATAAGGAAAATAAATCTTATAAATTAATTCAAAATCATACTCATCCTAATTTTTATTTGATAGATTTAATAGAGGAGAAAAATAGTATCGATGTTGCCCAAATACGAAATATGATAACTTACACAGATAAATCTTCCTTTAACAACATGCCAAGATTTGTTTTAATTGACAATATTGAAAGCTTAAATAAAAATTCTGTAAACGCATTACTAAAAATAATAGAAGAACCTAAAGATGGAACTTTTTTTATCTTAATAAATAATAATGAAAAAAAAATTCTGCCTACATTAAAATCAAGATGTTTAACATTTAAGGTTAACTTAACATTCAATCAATCAATTGATATTGCTAGTCAATTACTTAACAAAAATGTTCCAGATTATATTAATCATGATGTTTTAAATTATTATATTACTCCTGGTGAAATTGTTAATTTATTTAATTTAGCTGATGATAAAAAAATTAATCTTTTGGAATATGATTTAAAAGGCTTATTAAAAATATTAATTGATAATGGTGATTATAAAAAAAATAAAATTGTAAAAATAATAATAATTAATCTTATTGAGCTATTTTTTTTAAAAGAATTTAAATTAACTAACACCAAAGATTCTCTACTAATTTTTTATCATAGTTTTCTTAATAAAATTCATGATGTAGAAAAATTTAATTTAGATGAAGAAAGTCTCTTCATTGAGTTTAAATCTAAATTGTTGCATGAATAAAAATTATTACATAACAACACCGATATATTATCCCTCAGCAAAGCCACATATGGGTCATGCCTACACAAGTATTATTGCTGATTTTTTTGCAAGGTTTAAACGTATTGATGGTTACAACGTACATTTTCTTACTGGTACAGATGAGCATGGCTTAAAAATCCAAAGAGCTTCTGAAAAAAATAAGACTGAACCACTTGTTTTTTGTAATGAGATTAGCCAAACATTCAGAGATTTATCAAAAACATTAAACTTATCTAATACTGACTTTATAAGAACAACAGAAGACAGGCACAAAAAAACTGTTCAGTACATCTGGTCTGAATTAGAAAAAAATGATAATATTTATTTATCAAAATACTCTGGTTGGTATTCAGTTTCTGATGAGGCTTTTTACAGTGAAGATGAAATTAGTGAAAAAAATGGAAATAAAATATCGATTTCATCTGGATCAGCAGTTGAATGGATCGAAGAAGAGTCATATTTTTTTAGACTGTCAAAATGGCAAGACAAATTATTAGATTATTATGAAGAGAATCCTGACTTTATTTCTCCAAAATCTAGAAAAAATGAAGTTGTTAATTTTGTAAAAAGTGGCCTTAAAGATTTATCTATTAGCAGACAGGCATTTTCTTGGGGAATAAAAGTTCCTAGTAATCCAGACCATGTTATTTATGTTTGGCTTGATGCTTTAACTAACTATATCAGTGCTTTAAATTATCCTGATACTAATGATGAATTATTCAAAAAATTTTGGCCAGCATCAGTTCATTTAATTGGAAAAGATATTTTAAGGTTTCATGCTGTTTATTGGCCAGCATTTCTAATGGCTGCTAATATTTCTTTACCCAATAAAGTCTTTGGTCATGGATGGATATTATCTGGTGATGAAAAGATGTCTAAATCTAAGGGTAATATCTTAGATCCGCTGGATATAATTGAAACTTATGGGCTTGATCCTTTAAGATATTACTTAATTAAAGAAGTTTCATTTGGGAATGATGGAAATATATCACAAGATAAGTTGGAGGATTGTATCAATAGTGATCTAGCTAACAATTATGGAAATTTATGTCAAAGGGTCACTGCTTTTGCAGAAAAAAATTGTTCTTTAAAAATTCCAACAAATAAAAATCTTAAAGATGTAGATCTTAAAATATTAAATAAATTTACTGAAAATTTATCAAAATTAAGAAATGAAATTGATAAACAAAATATTAATTTTTACATAGATTTTATCGTTGATGCTTTATTTGCTGCTAATAAATATTTTAATGATCAAGAGCCTTGGAAAAAAAAAGATGATAAGGAAAGATTAGATGCAATTGTTTATACATCACTTGAAATTATTAGAAAAATTTCTTTCATGCTTTATCCAATTATACCCGACTCAATAGAAAAGGCTCTTAAAATTTTTAATCTTAAACCTATTGATATTATTTTTGAAACAATAGCAATACATACGTCCTTAAACCCTGGAGATGACATTACTAAAATTGACATCTTATTTAAAAAAATTGAAAAAAAAAATGATTGATTCACATTGTCATTTAGACCATGAGCCTTTATTTGAAAACATTAATGCTGTTATTAAAAGATCTAAAGATATAGGACTTCAAAAATTGCTTACTATTAGTACTACCTTGTCAAGTTTTGAAAAAATTAAAGAAATAGTAAATATAGACCCAATGATTTTTGGTACCTTTGGTATTCATCCGCATGAAACTGAAACTAATCATGTTACTAAAGAAGTTTTAGTTAAAAATATAAATAAATATGAAAAGATAATTGGAGTAGGTGAAACTGGTTTAGATTTTTTTTATAACCACAGTAACAAAAAAAGACAAATTGATAGTTTTAAAGATCATATAGAGGCTTCTATAGAGCTTAAAATACCTATCATTATTCATTCAAGAAATGCTGAAGATGAAACTTTTAATATTCTTAATTCTTATAAAAATAAAGATTTAAAGATATTAATGCATTGTTTCACTGGATCTCTTGAGTTCTCTAAAAAACTACTGACATTAGGTGCTTTTTTTTCTGCCAGTGGAATAATTACATTCAAAAATAGCATTGATCTACAAAATACATTTAAAGAAATTCCCTTAGATAAACTACTTATTGAAACTGATAGTCCTTTTTTGGCTCCAGTACCAATGCGTGGCAAAAAAAATGAACCTAGTTTTATTAAACACACACTAGGAAAACTATCTTTAATCAAAGAAAAATCACAAGAAGAAATGGGTATTTTAACTAGTAATAATTTTAACTTATTATTTAACCTTTAAATTTATTTTATGTCTATCAAATTTATTATTTTAGGTAGTGGAAGTTCGATGGGTGTCCCTAGAGCTGATGGTTATTCTGGAATATGTGATTTAAATAATAAAAAGAATTATAGATCAAGATGTTCTGCATTAATTAAATTTGATAAAAAAAATTTTTTAATAGATACATCCCCTGATTTAAGACAACAACTGTTAAATAATAAAATTAAATCTATTAACAAAGTTTTTTATACACACTTTCATGCAGATCAAACTCATGGTATAAATGATTTACGCCCCTTTTTCTTGATAAATAAAAAACAAATACCTATTTTTGCTGATAAAAAAACAGCTAAGTATTTATATAGTACTTTTAAATATTGTTTTAAATCAGCTTATAATTACCCTTCAACATTAAAATTATATAATCTTAAAAAAAGTCATGTATTTAAAAATAAAAATAATGAAATTTTAATTGAGTCATTACCTGTCGAACATGGGAATATTGATAGTTTATGCTATCTAATTAATAAAAGACTTGCATATGCTAGCGACATAAGTTTATTTTATAAAAAAGACCTGAAGAAGTTGATGAACTTAGATTTTCTCATTATAGATTGTCTCTGGTATAAAAATCATACTGCACATTTTAATCTTAATCAGGTTTTGCAACTTGTTAAAGTTTTAACACCAAAAAAAACTATTTTAACTAATATGCATAGTGATTTTGATTATGAAATTCTTAAAAAAAGTTTGCCTAAACATATAGTGCCTGGATACGATGGGATGGTAGTTAACTTATAAAATTAGTTCAATTTCACTAATTATTTTTTTTGAGAGTGGTGTAATAAATGAGTTAAACGTGTCTTGAACTTTTCCACTTTTATTAATTAATATTTTATGAAAATTCCATTTAGGTACAGTAGAACTGCCATAATTCTCTTTTGCCCATGTATATAACTCGTGGGCTTTTTCACCTTTTACATCAACTTTATCTGTCATAGGAAATGTAATATCAAAATTTGTTTCACAGAAATCTTTAATTTCTTTATTTGATCCAGGCTCTTGTCCTCCAAATTGATTAGACGGGACACCGATCACTACCAGACCTTGTTTTCTATATTCTTCATATAGGGATTGAAGGCCCTTATATTGTTCAGTAAAACCACATTTACTTGCAACGTTTACTAAAAGAATTGTTTTTCCTTTAAACTGTCTTAAGTTTAATTCTTCACCATTTATATTCTTAATGTTCAGTTCAAAAAATAATTTTTCATATTTAGCATCGACTTTATTAAAAAAAGAAAACATAATTGTAAATATTATTAGTAATAAAAAATTTTTATTTATCATAAATTACTTTTTTAAGGTAATTGATAGTACAAAATAACCAAATATAGTTGATAAAAAAGATCCTGCTAACACACCAATTTTAACACCATCTATATATTGGGTGTTTTCAATAAATGCTAAATTACCTACGAATAAACTCATTGTAAAACCAATCCCTGTTAAAATAGAAACACCATATAAACTAAGCCAATTTGAATTATCAGGCATTTGGGCAAATCCACATATGACCGCAAGATAAGAAAATAACATTACACCAACTTGTTTTCCAATGAATAACCCCAAAAGTATACCAAGGGGTACCGGCATCATCAGCGAAGACAACGTTAAACCCTCCAAAGAAACACCCGCATTAGCAAAAGCAAATAATGGCATAATAATAAATGCAACATAAGGGCTTATTGCGTGTTCAATTTTTATTAACAAAGAAAAATCTTTATCTTTAATTCTATGTGGTATTGTCGATGCAAGTAAAACACCTGCTATTGTTGCATGAATTCCTGATTTATATGTAAAGAACCACATAAAAGCACCAACTAATAAATAGGGTAGAAATTTTTTAAATCCAAGTTTATTTAATATTAGTAGAAATATATATGATATTAAAATTAAACTTAAATAACTAATACTAAGATCTCCAGAATAGAAAAAAGCAATAATCAATATTGCACCAAGATCATCAATAATTGCCAATGCAGTTAAAAAAATTTTTAAAGAAATGGGGACTCTAGATCCTAGTAATGATAAAATTCCTAAGGAAAATGCAATATCAGTTGCAGATGGAATGGCCCACCCTTGTAATGTGTCCAAATTTCCAAAGTTAATAGCTACATAAAAAAGAGCAGGGACAACCATACCACCGATGGCAGCGATTATTGGTAACATTGCTTTTTTTAGATTGGAAAGCTCACCTTGAATAAATTCTCTCTTAATTTCTAAAGTTACAAAAAAAAAAAATACAGCCATAAGCAAATCATTTATCCAATGATGTACAGAAAGTTTCAATCCAAATTCGTTTATTCCAACAAAAAAATACTGCTCTAAGGTACTGAAGTACAAGTCACTAAAATTTGAGTTACTAACAATCAAAGCAATTATAGCTGCAATTAAAAGTATGAGGCCACTAGCAGCTTCTAATTGAAAAAACCATTTAAAAGGTTTAGATAAATTTTTAATCATATATATATTTAAATTAAATCATTAATAAATAATCTAATATCTCTAATACTTTCAAATAAATTATAAAGTAAAAACTCAAGATTTGGGACGATTTTACCCAGTGGATACTTAAACGTATCTAGCAGTATAATAAGCGCTACAAAAGAAATTATAAAAATAATGATTAAATTTAAGAAATTAATGTTTTTTTTAACTTTATTTTTTTTGATATCTTCTTTTTCAACTATTTTTTCTTTTACTGTAATAGTTTTTTCTCTTACATTACTTTTTTTATTATTAATTATTGGTATACTTTTAAGGGAAGTATTGCTTTCAAAAATTTCAAAACTTCCAAAACTTTCATTTATTATTGGTTCTTTTGTTTTAACTGCTATTTCATTTTTGAAAAACCATTTATGATTACAGCTGCTACATTGGAGCAATCTACCTCTTTCGGGTATTAAATTTTGATCAATATGAAATTTTTTATTACAATTTTGGCAATCTATGATCATTAAACTTATATAGCATATTCTTTTAAAAAAGCCTTATTTAGATATTCTTTATCCTTTGAAATTAACAATATCTAATGTATTAGTACCTCAATCGGGGCGTAGCGCAGCCTGGTAGCGCATCTGGTTTGGGACCAGAGGGTCGCAGGTTCAAATCCTGCCGCCCCGACCATATTATTTTTATGAATAAAGCTAAAATTTATATACCTACAAAAAACTCCATGCAGTCGGGTCTTGGTAAAGCAGATAAATGGGTTATCAAATTTGAAACAGAAAATGCTGGTGTGAACCCACTTATGGGTTGGGAGACAAGCAGTAATACTCTTTCAGAATTAAATTTAGAATTTTCAACCAAAGAATTAGCAATTGAATATGCAAAGAAAAATAAGATAGATTTCGAAATTATTGAACCTCAAAAAAGAAAAATTATTAAAAAGTCATACGCTGATAACTTTCTTAAATAACCTTTATGTTTAAATTTTTTACAAAAAAAAAATGGCAACTATGGTCTTGGTTAGGTTCATTTATAATTTTATCATCACTGTGGGTTCAAGTAAAAATTGATGTAAAAATAAATGAGTGGTTTGGTGTGTTCTACGATATGATTCAAAAAGCACTTGCCAAACCCAACGCAATTACAATTGATGAATACTGGACAAATTTAGCATCATTTATTACACTAGCTGGATTGTATGTAGCCCTTTATGTTATAATAAGTTTTTTTACAGCTCATTTCTTGTTTAGATGGAGAGCTGCAATGGTAGAATGGTATCACTCTGTTTATGATAGAGCTCGTAAAATAGAAGGTGCCTCACAAAGAGTTCAAGAGGATACGATTAAGTTTACACGTATTATGGAAACTCTAGGTACAAGCTTTATTGAATCAGTTATGGTGTTAATACAGTTTACACCAATACTATTAGGTTTGTCAGTTGGTATACCAATTTTCTTTTTTGGTGATTGGCAGTATGGATTAATAACAGGTGCATTGCTTTGGACATTGGGTGGTACAGCATTCTTGATAGGATTAGGCTGGATATTACGTTTAGTTGGAGTTGAATATGATCTGCAAAAAAAAGAGGCTGCATATAGAAAAATACTGGTAGTAGCTGAAGATGACAATAACGTTAGACCTAAGACAATAAACGAATTATTCGATGATGTTCGTTCAATTCATTTTTTAAGTTACATACGTTACTTATATTTTAATGTTGGTCGTATGGCTTACTTACAGGCAAATGTATTATCAGCATATGTTTTTTTGGCGCCAGCTATTGTGGCAGGTGTTGTAACTTTAGGTGTTATGCAACAAATAATAAGAGCTTTTGGAAGAGTTGAAGGCTCTATGCAATATCTATTGAAAGCTTGGCCTACTATTATTGAGTTGGCAAGTGTTTACAAGCGTCTCAGAGAATTTGAAAATGTAATAAATTCTGTTGAGACAATAGACGAAAAAATTTAATGACTATTGATAAAAAATATATTGATCATTTTATTAATGTTTCCTCCAAAGCAGCTTTAGCATCATCATATCTAGTTGGTAAAAAAGATAAAATTGCAGCTGATCAAGCCGCTGTGGATTCGATGAGGTCTGAATTAAATAAAATAGATATGAATGGTCAGGTGGTGATAGGTGAAGGTTTGTTGGATGAGGCGCCCATGTTATTTACTGGTGAATTACTTGGTAATAAAAACGGTCCAAGTTTTGATATAGCTGTTGACCCCTTAGAAGGTACCAACTTTGTAGCTAACAATTTACCTGGTGCAATATCAGTAATAGCAATTGCAGAAAAAGGAAATCTTTTTAATGCACCAGAAACCTATATGGACAAAATTGCAACAGCTCATGTTGAGAAAAATTTAATTGATTTAGATAATTCAATTAAAAAAAATATATCTAATTTGGCAGATTTTATGAAAAAAGATATTTCATTAATTACCGCCTGTGTTATGGACCGACCAAGACATAAAGATATAATTCAAGAATTAGAAAAATTAAAAGTTAAAGTTAAATTAATTACAGATGGGGATGTCCTCGGCGCTCTTTACGTATCAGATCCAAAATATAATATTGATATTTTTTTAGGCATAGGAGGTGGACCAGAAGGTGTTTTGGCTGCATCTGCTCTTGACGCATATAATTGTCATTTTCAAGGTAGATTTATATTTGATAATGATAAGGATATTAATGATGCAAAAAAAATGGGCATAACTGATTTAAATAAAAAATATGAATTAAATGAAATTGTAAAAGGGGACTCTATATTTTGTGCGACAGGCATAACCAGTAGTAATGTGTTATCAGGTATTGATATAAAAGGTAAAAATTATACTTCCGAGACACTGGTTACACATAAAAATTCTAATTTTAAAAAAATTATTAAGAGAACAAATCTTATTAAAGAATGATTTCGATCTCCGGCAAGAGATGGGAAGAAAAAGTAACTAATAAAAATACGATAGAAAAATTAAAACAAGATTATAATTTTAGTGATATTTTATCTAAGTTAATTATTTCAAGAAAATTTGATTATACTGAATTAAATAGCATAGATAACCAATTAGATTTAAATAATGTTTTTTTAAAAAATAGTGATTTTGTTAAATCAATTGAAATTGTGACTAATTCCATAAACAGCCAAGAAAAAATCTGTATTTTAGGGGATTATGATGTTGATGGTTCAGCAGCCACATCATTATTTGTAAGGTTTTTTGAAGGAATAAAACACCCTTTTTTTTACTATATACCTGACAGGGAAAAAGATGGGTATGGAGCTACGAAAAAGTTATTCCAAAAAATAATTTTAAATAAGCCTAAGTTGATAATAATGGTTGATTGTGGGTCGACATCTAATGAAGCTATAGATTTTTTAAATGAAAATAATATTAAATCTTTAATTATTGATCATCATGAAATCAACAAACCATTTCCTAAGGCTAATGCAATAATTAATCCTAAAAAAGATAATGGTTATATTAATTATGACTATTTATGTGCAACAACTTTATTTTATTTTTTTTTAGATTTACTATCAAAAAAAATTGAAAATAAAATTAAGATTTC
>Ga0307986_10003756_pt1 | contig 10473 bp, 10 predicted proteins | sample EllFjometageno82_FD_203170 | JGI IMG/M metagenome (GOLD analysis project Ga0307986, IMG submission 203170) | Marine microbial communities from Ellis Fjord, Antarctic Ocean - #82 | ecosystem: Environmental > Aquatic > Marine > Unclassified | place: Southern Ocean | collected 2014-10-09
TTTAACTAAAAAAGTATCAGTTGGAATTTGTGGTGATGCAAAATTAGTTTCTCAACAAATACTTGCACAACTTTCACCAACAGCAGGTGATGCGAATAGAGAAGAAAGAAAAAATACTATCCACCAAACTAAGTCAGCATGGTTACAAGAGTTATCAAGCCTAGATCATGAAGATGATGACGAAGGTACAGTTTGGAATGCAGAAGCTAGAAAAAGGGACGCAGATAGAATGTCTCCTAGAGAAGCTTGGAGAGGAATTCAAGCAGGAATGCCTGATGACGTAATTATTTCTAGCGATATTGGAAACAACTGTGCAATTGGAAACGCGTATCCTACATTTGAAAAAGGTAGAAAATATTTAGCACCTGGGTTATTTGGTCCTTGTGGTTATGGTTTTCCTGCTATCCTTGGAGCAAAGATTGGATGTCCTGAGACACCTGTAATTGGTTTTGCAGGTGATGGTGCATTTGGAATTTCTATGAATGAAATGAGCTCTGTAGCAAGACCAGAATGGCCAGCAATTTCAATGGTAATTTTCAGAAACTACCAATGGGGAGCTGAAAAAAGAAATACTACTTTATGGTTTGATGACAACTTTGTTGGGACAGAACTTGATCCAGAATTAAGTTATGCAAAAGTTGCGATCGCTTGTGGTTTAAAAGGTGTGACCGTTAGAACTATGAAAGAAACTACTGCAGCCATCAAACAATCTTGCGAAGATCAAAAAAAAGGAATTACAACATTTATTGAAGTAATTCTTAATCAAGAATTGGGTGAACCATTCAGAAGAGATGCAATGAAAAAGCCAGTTAAAGTTGCAGGAATTAAAAAAGAAGACATGATCAAGCAACCATCGTTGGTTTCTTAAAATCTTTTAAAATTGGATTAATTATTTTTACCAAGTAATGCTCGCTTAATACTGTAGTTATGATGATAATTATTTTACTTTAAATTTAAATTATTAGACACATTTAAAATTAACACAAGATGTAGACAATTATTCAATCTTAAGTAGTAATATTCTATTTTAATAATAGATCTTAATATTAATTATTGTTTAAATGTGAACTTATTAAAAAAATTAAAAAGTTTCTTGATTAAAATTATTAAAAAAAAATATAAATGAGTAGAAAAAATCAAAAAAGTGCCAATGAACTAGAAGTAAGTTTGAAAAAATTAACAAATTTTACATCTCAGTCTATCAATAAAGTTTATAAAAATTTTAAAAAAAAACAAAAAAATAAAGAAAAAAATGAATTAAAATTAAGAGAAGAAAAAGTTAAAAGAGAACAAAAAAAAACAAAATTAAAAGAGAAAGAACAATTAAAAAAATATGATGAAATTAAAATAGAAGAAAAAGAACTAGGATTTAGAGAACAAGGATTAGGATTAAAAGAAAAAGAACAATTAAAAAAATATGATGAAATCAAAACAAAAGAACAAAAAATAGATTTAAAAGAGCAAGAACTAGAATTAAAAGAAAAAGAACTAGAATTAAAAAAAAAAGAATTATCATTAAAAGAGAAAGAACAATTAAGAAAAGATGATGCAATAAAAATAAAAGAACAAGAACTTGGATTAAGAGAACAGGAGTTAGTATTAAAAGAACAAGAACAATTAAGAAGAAACGATGAAATACAAACAAAAGAAGCTGACCTAAAATTTAGAGAACAAGAATTATCATTAAAAGAAAACAAACAAAAACAAAAGGAACAAGAAGAATTAAAATTAAATGAGAAAAATGAACAAAAACAAAGAAAACTGGAAGAGCAAAAACTCAAAGAATGGAATGATAAATTTGATCAGCAACAAAAATTAAAAAATGATGCAGAGGCATTTAAATTTGCAAAACTAAAACAAAAACAACAGGAAGAACTAAACCTAAAAGAACAGTTTGAGGTATTAAAGTTTGAAAAACCAAAAAAAAAAGAACAAGAAAATTTAGAATTAAAGAAAGAAGATGATGTATTCAAATCAGAAAAATTTAAACTAACTGATCAGGAAGAGCTAAAATTAAAAAAAGAAGAGGAACCTAATTTAAAAGAAGATCATATATCTAAATTAGAAAGTTTTGACATAGATCATAATAAAAAAAACTAGAATTTATATTTTTTATTCATTATTAATAAATTTATAACTCAAGGCCTTTTTCTTTCCAATTTTTAAGTCCCCCTATTAAATGGAAACAATTAGAAAATCTATAAGATTTAGATAGTTGAACTGCGAGAGTAGATCTATGTCCGTGAGAACAGTAAAATAAAATTTTTTTATTTTTTAAATTATTTTTATTCTTTTGTAAATATTCACTAATTTCAGGAAAACGGACCACTATACTATTTTTTATCGTTCCATCTTTGTCAATTTCATTCTGTTCCCTGAGGTCAATTAAGATTGATTTAGTATCTTTTTTAATTTCATTAAATTTATCTGGATTAATTCCGTTATTTATTTTTTGTCTATTAAAATTTATTCCCAACTTTAAGTTACTTGGAACAGCTACATCCATCATACTTGGATTTGGTAAGTTAAGATTGTTCATAATTTCAATATATTCGTCAGGAGAACTTACTTGCAATCTTGGATTAAATTTTTTCTCTTCAATAATTGAACTAACCAGTTTTCCTTTGTAGTCATGTCCTGGATAAATCAATGTTTCATCTGGTAATTTTAGTAACTTATTAAAAATTGAATTATAAGAGTCTCTTGCATTCCCATTTTGAAAATCAGTTCTTCCAGTTCCTCTAATCAATAAAGTATCTCCAGTAAAAACTCTATCATTCATTAAAAAACTAAAACTTTCAATAGTATGACCGGGTGTATAAATAGCTTGTAGTTCTAAGCCTTCTATTTTTACTATTTCCTGGTCAGCAACCTTCATTGCAACTACGTCAGCTGATGTTTTATCACCCATAACAGTTACACAATTTGTTTTGTCTCTTAATTCAGCAATTCCAGATATATGATCTGCATGAATATGAGTGTCTATAACTTTGACTAGTTTTAGGTCTAATTCTTTTAAAAGTTTAATGTACTGTTCAACATTTTCTAATACTGGATCAATGATTAAAGCCTCCCTTCCTTTAGCAGAAGCTATAAGATAAGTATAAGTACTAGAGGTTTTATCAAATAATTGTCTAAATAACATAATGATACAATATCATAATAATTGTTATTATATTAAGCAATAGTTAGGAAATAATAAATTGTAAAAAACTCAAATAATAAAAACTTAAAAAATAATTGAAAGATTCATAAATTAATTTATATTTCCTCATAGACTGTTGCAAAATAAAATGTCACAATTTGTTGCATAAACAAGAAAAAAAATAAATATGAATGTGTTCATAATTTTATCATTACTTGTAATTGTTATTGGAGTTATTTTATTAGTAGCTACTCCATCAGTTTTATTTAAAATGAATTGGGAAGAAAAAACAGTTAAAGAAAAATTTCTAATGTTCATGTTTTACAGTATTTTGGTTTATATAATTAATATCATTTTTTGGATTATTAAATGACACAAATCGTTAACTTCTATTATTTGCTAATTTCAATTAATTCGTAGATAGATTCGTCAATATTTTAGATTTATCTAAAATTAATTAATATTAAATTATAACATTTTAAGAAAATCTCTAAAAATGTTGCTAATAGACAATAATTAGATTAAAATTGAATACTAATGAGTAAATATTAAAGATTGTTTTTATTAAATATAAGCAATAGAAATAAGGTTAATGCCAAATTTAAATCATAGTAATAATAAGTCATCACAATTAACACCATCTTCATTGGGTCTTAATAAAAAAGAAAGCATTGATGTAGTTTTTATAGGAGTTTATCAGTACTGGAATCCAGCTATACGAATATTGCGTCCTTATATTGCTAAACATGAAGGAGTTGAAGCGCATTGTATTTTTTATAAGAAATATGTAGACTATATGTATAATGCTCCAACAGCTAAGGAGGAAGAACTTTTTATAGAAGTTATTAAAAAGATTAATCCAAAAATTGTAGGAATAAGTCTTCTTTCTCCATATATAGAAATTTGTAAAAGATTAACTGAATTAATTAGGATTCATACTAATGCAATAGTTGTTGCTGGTGGTACCGGTCCAACTTTGGAACCAGAGGAACATATTAAGTATGCTGATATTATCTGTAAAGGTGATGGTGAAGAATCTGTAGAAGAGTTGATTTTAGCTATAAGGGATGGAAAAGATTATTCAAGAATTCCAAATTTATGGGTTAAAGATGGAGAAAAAATAATTAAAAATCCAATGCGTCCTAGAACTCTAGAATTGGATTCATTACCAGTTTATGATTTAGGACATGCAAATTATCATTTTATAGACAATGATTTTTTGTCCAAAGATGATCCTGAAGTAGACAATCATACTTATTTCATACAGACATCGCGTGGCTGTCCATATAGTTGTAATTTCTGTGTAGAATCAATGTTTCATGACATATACAAGGACCTTGGAAAATTTGTTAGAAGAAGATCGGTTGATAATGTGATTGAGGAACTTAAATTACAATTCGCTAAACCTAATAATAGAAAAACTAACATTGACTTCATTGATGAAGTTTTTGGTTCAAATGCTCCGTGGATTGAAGAATTCGCACCTAAATATAAAAAAGAAATTGGTATGCCATTTAACGTTAGGTATCATCCGAAAACACTAAAACCCAGAATAATAAAAAAACTTGTAGAAGCAGGAATTACCTCAATAGGGTTTGGTTTACAATCTGGTTCAGACAGAATCAGAAATGATATTTTTGAAAGACCAGGAACTAATGCTGAAGCAATTTCGTTGGCTTGGGAAATAGATAAATATAAAAGTTGTAAAATTATGTATGATTTAATTCTGGATAATGACTTTGAAACAAAAGAAACTCTAAAAGAGACTCTCGATTTAATATTAAAATTACCAAAACCTCTTTATTTTAATATATTCTCACTTCAGCATTTCCCTTCATATGGCTTAACTACGAAAGCTATTGAATCTGGTCTTTTAACAGAAGAAGAACTAGGTACTTGGCATGATCAGATGATTAATACTACTGTTGAATGGAAATTTCGAGCAAGATGGAAAAAAAGAGAAAGAACAAAAACTAATCAACTGCAAAGACTAAATAATATTATTTTTTTAGCAGCAGGAATGCGTGCTAGTAATTCATTAATTAAATATGGTGTTTTTGGTAAATCAATAGGTTCGAAGTTGGTATTTCATTATCTTAATATTAAGGCTGTTATTATAGGAAATTTATATGGACCATTAAGACCTTACGGGACACAGGGCAGTGGTTATTTTTGGAAATGGTCTTACTTCCTGTATAAGAACAGGTACACATCATATATCCTAACTGGATTAAAAATGATTTTTAAAGGTCAACTTCGTGAATTGTCTTTTAAAATTAAAAAGAAGGTCTTTGGAATAAATTCTAAAAAAGATACAAGAGCTGAAGCAAGAAATAATTTTGATCCTGGTTCATCAGGCTATTAAGATATAAAAAACCCTAACAATTAGTGCTAACTAAAAATTTTCTAATTATAAATAATAAATGATTGCGTAGTCTATGAAAAAAGATTCAATTATACATGGCAAATGGTATAAAATTAATAAAAAAATAAAAACAAGAATTAAAGCAAAGTATCATAAAATAAAAGATTGGGTAATGGACCCCAAAGGTTATTTTTTAATTGCTATTGACAGAAAAAAAAAATTATTAAGGGTTGGATATTGTATTTTCAAGAAAATCGGAAATAAACCAATAAATGATATGGTTTCAGTAATTTCCGGAAAAACGGCAATAGAAATTGTTAACACTTTAATTAAATATAAATATATATCTAGCCTCCAGCATGCAGCTGATATGGGTATAGAGTTGCATAAAGCAGAACTGGCACTAAAATATAATCTTGATTATACTCAGGATAAGGATTTATTAATTAAAGCATTACAAAAATAACATGAAACTTTCTTTTGGATTTTTTTTTATTAACAAGTTTAAGATATGAAAAAAAATAAATTTTTTATAAACACAAATAGACGATTATTTAACAATTTTTTTATTTCAGGTATTTTCGTTTTAACTTTTTTTAAAGAATTTAACTTAAGCTTTAATAAAAATAAACTTAAAAAAATAAAACAAAAAAATTTTGTGTGGCTTTTAAATGAAAATGACTAATGATCTTTAAAAATTTTGATGAATTAAAAAATTTTAATTTTCCAGTGATAATTATAGGTAGCGGCCCTGCTGGAATAAGTACTGCATTAAAGCTTGAAGAAAAAAAAATCAAATGTCTAATTATAGAGGCTGGTGAGGTAGATTATAGTGATTTATCTCAAAAGAGTTACAGTTCAAAAGTTATTGGTGATCAAATTTCAGATTTACAATTTAGCAGATTAAGACAGTTTGGAGGTACAAGTGGACAATGGGGTGGATGGTCAAAGCCTATGGAGAATTACAATCTATCTGCGTGGCCAATCAGTTATTCTGAGTTAAACAAATATACCAATCAAACTTGTAAAATTTTAGATATAAAGAATGAATTTAATAAAAGTAAAATTAATAGCTATTTTAATCAAATTCAATTTCAGTATTCACAAGTAAGATTTAAAGAAAAGTATGAGGGGTATATCAAAAAATCAAAATATATTAGCTTGATTTTAAATACTCAAGTTACAAAGTTTATTGGTGAGAAAAAATTTATTGAGTCAATAGAATGTAGCTCTAGGGGTAAAATATTTATACTACCATCTAAATACTTTATTTTAGCTACAGGTGGAGTAGAAAATTCAAGAATATTGCTTTGGACAAAAGAAAATAACCCAAACATATTTAACAAGGATTTACCTATTGGTAAATTTTGGATGACACATCCTTGGTTTATTGGTGGATATGGTATTTTGGAAAAAAGTGAAATGTCTAAGCACCTCAAGGGTAAATTCATTGAATATGAAGGTCCACTTCACGTTGCTAGTTCTAAAAATTTAAAATTAAATGAAAATATTTCAAGTGGAGCAATCTATATGAGCTCAAATGAAGATGAAAAATTGTATAAAGAAATAATTAAAGACTTGCTATGTATAGCTCCTGAATTTGGAAAAAAGATTGCAAGGAAAACTTTTGGTAAAGATCTAAAATGTGGTAATATTTTTATGCATCTCGAAGAATCGCCTAGTGAAAATAATAGAATTGTTTTAGATCCATTTGCTAAAGATAAAAACAACATTCCCATAACAAATTTATATTATAAAGAATCTCAAAAAACATTATTAAGTGCAAAAAAAATATTGGAGGAGTTTGCTAACACTTGTAGAGAGCTTGATATTGGAAGAGTTGCTTTAAAAAATCAAATTTCAGAATTAAAAAAATATGAATCACTGGGCGTTTATCATCATATCGGTGGAACAAGACTTGGAAACAATAAGAAAGATTCTGTTGTTGATAAAAATTTAAAAATTCATGATAATAATAATTTATTTATTACTGGTAGTTCAGTTTTTCCAACCTCAGGATATACAAATCCAACCTTTACAATAATTCAACTAAGTCTAAGATTGGGAGATCATATATTTAAAATATTGTCTTAAATATTTAAAAAAAAGAAAATAAAATGAGTTTGACAGTTATTATACCAATAAAGGATGAAGAAAAAATAATAAAAGATACTTTAAATAGCTTTAACGAATCTTGGATTAACAGTATAGATTACGAAATCCTGTTTATTAATGACCACTGTAAAGATGATACGGTAAATATAATTAAAAACTCAAAATTTGATAAGTTAAATATTCAGATTAGAAACAATACAAAAAATGGTCTAGGGTCAGCTATTACAGAAGGGATAAATCATGCGTCAAAAAAATTTATTTGCATATTTATGGCTGATTTATCAGATAGTATAGAAGATCTAAAGATATATTACGAGAGTATGAATAATGATGAAAATTTAGATGCAATTTTTGGATCCAGATTTATTAAAAATTCAAAAATTAAGAATTATCCAAAATTTAAGTTATTTTTAAATAGATTGGCTAATAATATAATTAAGTTAGTATTCTTTTCTAAATATAATGATTTTACTAATGCGTTTAAAATTTACAAAAAAGATACGTTATTAAAACTATATCCTTTAGTATCTGAAAACTTTAATATATTTTTAGAATTGCCTCTTAAGTTAGAGTGTAGAAAATATAATTTTAAAGTAATTCCTATTTCTTGGAATGGTAGAAATTTTGGAGAGTCAAAATTTAAGTTAAAAGAATTAGGGTCAAAATATATTTTTACAATGCTCTACTGTTTGTTAGAAAAAATTCTTTTAAAAAAATAAATTAATTATTTTCAATTAATTCTTCAATAATTTTTTTTGTATTATATTTTTGCGTCCATTTAGGAAAGTGTTTTTTAAACTTATTTAAATTCGAAATATACCAAATATGATCTCCTACTCTTGGAGTTTTTAAAAATTCTTTTTTGATCTCTATTTTTCTTAATTTTTCAATTAATTCTAACGCTTCAATTATAGAACAATTAGAAAATCTTCCTCCACCAATATTATAGACCTCACCCTTTCTTGGTTTTTTATAGTATTCCCAAAAACAATTAACCAAGTCGTTACTGTGAAGATTATCCCTGACTTGTTTCCCCTTGTAACCAATAATAGAATATTTTTTATTTTTAAGACTTAACTTGGTTAAATAAGACAAAAACCCATGTAATTTTGCTCCGCTGTGATTTGGCCCTGTAATACAGCCACCTCTAAAACAAACTGTATTTAATCCTATATTTTTACCATACTCTTGAACAATTAAATCTGCGTAAACCTTAGAAGCACCAAAAAAACTATGAGTACAATGATCTATTGAAAACTTTTCGTCAATACCTTTATAGTATTGATCTTGTTTGTTTAATTCCCATCTTAAATTTTTTTCTTTTAATTTAAGTTTATTTGGGTTGTCACCATATACTTTATTTGTAGACATGAAAATAAAACTGGAATCATATGAATATTTTTTTGTTAATTCTAACAAGTTTAAAGTGCCTTTGGCGTTTACATCAAAATCAATAATTGGGTAATCTTTCCCATAATCATGTGATGGTTGTGCAGCACAATGAATTATTAATGAAATTTTTTTTTTATATTTTTTAAACACTTTTTCTAAAGCTTTATAATTTCTTATGTCTATATTATAGTGAGTAAAATTTTTATTTCTTTTTATTAAAGAGTTTTTTATCCAAGAAGTAGATCCATCATTACCAAAAAAAAATTTTCTTAAGTTATTATCTATACCAACAACATCAAAGCCTTTATCAGAAAAAAAATTTACTGACTCAGATCCAACCAATCCAGATGACCCTGTAATAAGAACTACTGACATTAAATATATCTTTTAATTATATTTTTTTGAGCTGATAACCAATTATAGGTATCTAAAACAATATCAAGTATATTTTTTTTAGGCTTCCACTTATACGTTTTAGATATTAATTTATTACTAGTTACAAAATATGGAATATCATAAATTGATGTTTTAATTATTTTTTTAAATTTTATTTTGTTTTTACTAACTTTTTCACATAATAAAGTTAAATCTTTTAAAGATATTGTATTGTTTTTAGAGCCACCGATTGTAAAAATTTTATTATTTATCGTTTTTATTTTTTTCATCTGAATTTCTATTATTTCGCAAAGATCTTTCACATGTAGTACATCTCTGACCTGGTTACCCAAACCTCCAAAACCAATATATTTAAGATTATTTTTTTTAATATGGCTCCATATCCAAAGACTTACAAAACCTTGGTCTTCTTTGCCAAATTGTAAAGGACCAGAAACAACGCCAAGTCTGTTTATTATATACTTTATATCAAATGCGAACGAATATTCTTCTATAAACATCTCTGATGCATGTTTTGTCAATCCGTAAATTGATTTTGGACTTTTTGTGCTAAAATTTTCATCAATTAATTTTGTTATTTTAATCTTTTTATTTATAATTTTTTTTTTGATAATATTTTGTATTGATTTAATAGAGTTAACCCTACTTGTTGATAAGAAAATTAATTTGGATTTATCTTTTTTAACTTTTTTCAGAATGTTAATTGTACCAATAAGATTGGTATCAACTACTCTGTCTATCTCTTTTTTAGAAACTTCAACCGCTGCTTCTGCACAGCAATCAATAATAAAATCAAATTTAGGTAATAAACTAAGTTTTTTATAATTGGAAATATCAAACTTATAATTTTTTATCTGATTTTTTTTTAGAATATTAAGATTATATTTTGAGCTTTTTCTCGATAAGTTATCTAGTGAGTATACGTTATAATTTTTATTTTTCAAAAAAATACAAATATTTGATCCTATAAATCCACATCCACCAGTAATTAAAATTTTTTTTTTCATTTATAAGAATTTTAATATAGATAGTATTATATTCATATTGATCAAGTATTAAT
>Ga0307986_10003758_pt1 | contig 10468 bp, 13 predicted proteins | sample EllFjometageno82_FD_203170 | JGI IMG/M metagenome (GOLD analysis project Ga0307986, IMG submission 203170) | Marine microbial communities from Ellis Fjord, Antarctic Ocean - #82 | ecosystem: Environmental > Aquatic > Marine > Unclassified | place: Southern Ocean | collected 2014-10-09
CACCTTTAAAATCTACACCAAAATTAAGTCCTTTAACAAATAGCAACAAAATTGAAACTATAACTAGACTTAAAGATATTAAGTTAAATAATTTATAAAATTTATTAAAATTAATCATTTATATTAAATTAATTTTTTCTTTATTTTTTACAACATAAAGAGCAGTAAGCATTCTTGCAATAAAGTACACTGAAAATAATGTGGTAAAAATTCCAACTGTTAAAGTCACCGAGAATCCTTTAATAGGACCAGAACCCATAAAAAATAAAATGATAGCGGCAATTAAAGTTGTTATATTGGCATCTATAATAGCCGTTTTTGATTTTATATATCCAGTGTCAAAGGCTATTATATTATTTTTTTCATTTTTAGATTCTTCTTTAATTCTTTCAAAAATTAGTACATTTGCATCAACAGCCATTCCAACAGTTAAAATAATTCCAGCTATACCAGGTAGTGTCAATGTAGCTTCAAAAATTGTAAGGATACCAACTAAAAAAAACAAATTAACTAATAGTGTTATGTTAGCTATTAGACCGAAAACTTTGTATTTAAAAAACATAAACATAATTACTAGTAAAAAACCAATTATAAGAGCAAAAACTCCAGCATTAATAGAATCTTGTCCAAGATCAGGACCTACTGTTCTTTCTTCTATAATATTAAGTGGAGCTGGTAAGGCACCAGATCTTAAAAGTAAAGCAAGGTCTGTAGCTGATTGAAAGGTAAAATTTCCACTAATTTGTCCAGATCCGCTTACAATAGCATCCCTAATAACTGGTGCACTTACAATTTTACCATCTAGTACTATAGCTAATTGTTTACCAATACCTGAGCTTGTAGCTTTACCAAATCTTTTTGCTCCAACTCTATCAAGAGTAAATGAAACAACAGTTTCGTTTGTTTGATTGTTCATCTGTGGTTGTGCATCAAGTAAATTTTCACCACTCAGAATTATTCTTTTACTAACCAATGCTTCATTAGAGTCATCTTCAAATTGAAGTTTTTCAGATCCAAAAATGTCATTATTATTTTGGGTAACAAATCTAAATGTTAGGTTTGCAGTTTTCCCCAATAATGATTTTATTCTCATTGGATCATCTAAGCCTGGAAGTTCAACTAAAATTCTATTGTTACCTCTTTTTAAAATATTTGGTTCGTTTGTTCCAACTTCATCAACTCTTCTTCTTACAATTTCAATAGCCTGATCCTGAGAAGAGTTCTTAATTTCAATAAGGCCATATTTAGAAAGTATCAATTTAAAATTATTTTTATCAGTAAATAAATCATATTGATGTGATTTATATTGATTGTAATAAGGATTAATTTCACTTTCTTTGTCTGAAAAAAAAGATTTTACAATTTCGCTATCTTGTTGAGGGATACTAAAAAGTATTATTTTATCTTCAATTCTTAGATCTTTAAAGATTATTTTTTTATTTTTTAGATAATTTCTAATAATAGTAGTTGTATTTTGCAATGTTTGTATTTCGACTGGTCCGTTATCTATTTCTAGCAACAAATAAGATCCACCTTGTAAATCTAAACCTAAGTTTATTCTTTTTGAAATAAAACTATTGTCTGGATCTTGAAAATTGGATAAAGCTACAAAAATAAAAAAAAGTGTTATTAGAGAAACTAAAATAATTCTTAATTTAGAAAAGTATAACACTTGGATTTAATGTTATTTTTTTACTTCAGGTGTGTTTAATAAGCCTTGAATACCAGTAGTTTTAATAATTTCAACATTAACATTTTCAGCTATATTAATTTCAACTCTATCATTGTCCATAACTTTTTCTACAGTTCCAATAATTCCACCAGATGTAACAACTTTATCACCCCTCTTTAAGCTATCTACCATTATTTTATGGTCTTTAACTTTCTTTTGTTGAGGTCTTATTAAAAAAAAGTAAAAAATAACAAAAATTAATATTAATGGTATAAATTGGCCTATTCCTTGATCCATGTATCTCCTTGATTAAAATGAATACTTACAACATCTTTCTAATTAAAACAACTTTAAATCTTATTAATTTTATCAAGATTATTCATGTATGGCTTTAAAACATCTGGGATAATAATAGATCCGTCTTCTTGTTGGTAGTTTTCGAGTATAGCAACAAGAGTTCTTCCAATAGCTAATCCACTACCATTTAAGGTGCCAACTAAAACAGTTTCATTTTTATCATTCTTATATCTTGCCTTCATTCTTCTGGCTTGAAATGATCCACATGAAGAACAACTTGAAATTTCTCTATATTTATTTTCAGACGGAAGCCAAACCTCTATATCAAAAGTTTTTTCTGCACTAAAGCCCATATCACCAGTACATAAAACAATTTTTCTATAAGGTAGGTTTAATAGGTCCAGTATTTTAGTGGCACAATCAGTCATTCTATCTAATTCAGGTATGCATTTATCAGCCTCAACAATGCTAACCATTTCAACTTTGTAGAATTGATGTTGTCTAATCATACCTTTAGTGTCCTTTCCATAACTACCTGCTTCTTTTCTAAAGCAAGGTGTAGAAGCAACCATTCGCATGGGTAAATTTTTTTTATCAACAATTTGATCTTTAACAATATTGGTTAAAATTACTTCAGCTGTGGGAATTAGAAACTTTCTGTCACTTGAATTATCAAGCTTAAGTTCAAATTGATCATTATCAAATTTTGGTAATTGACCAGTACCAAACATGGTAGAATCTGTGGCTATAAGTGGTGGAGATATTTCTTTATAACCATTTTTGTTTACATGTGTATCAAGCATAAAATTTGATAATGCTCTCTCTAATAATGCTAATTTATCCTTTACAAAAACAAATCTGGAACCAGTTGTTTTTGTAGCAAGATCAAAATCTAACATATTCAAGTTTTCACCTAGTTCATAATGAGATTTAGGTTTAAAAGAAAATTTAGGTATTGATCCAGATTTTAATATTTCTATATTGGATTTTTCATCTATGCCTAGAGGAACATCAGAGTATGGTATATTTGGTATAGACGACAAGATTGAGTCTAATTCATTCTTAATATCAGCTTGGAGTTTACTAATTTTTTCTATTTCAATAGAGATATCTTTGGATTTTTTAAATAGTAATTTATCTTTAGATTTAGAAATATCTTTTTTTTCTTTTTCTAAAGTTTCTTTTTTTTGAATGTACTTTCTGTTATTTTCATCTAATACCAAAATTTTATTAAAATCTAATTCAATAAATCTTTTTTTTAAAGATTTTTTAAAAGCCTCAAGGTCATTTCTAATTTCTTTTATATTATGCATTTTTGTTATTCTTTTTTTCAATAATACTTACAGAAAATATAGATAATTCATATAAAATCAATAATGGTATAGCTAAGCCTATTTGAGTTATTGGATCTGGTGGTGTTAATAACGCAGCAACAGTAAAAATTATAACAACAACGTACTTTCTTCTATTTTTTAAAAATTTTGCATCAACAATACCAACCCTGGCAAGCAAACTAAGTACCACAGGTAGTTGAAAACTGATACCAAATGCAAATATTAATTTCATCACTAAAGAAAGATATTCATCAACTTTCGCTTCAAGTTGAATTGGTAAACCAGTTGTTAAACCACTACTTTCAAATGAAAGAAAAAATTTAATTGCTAGAGGCATAATCAAATAATAAACAAGCATACCACCAAGAAAAAATAATATGGGTGTTAATATTAAATAAGGAACGATTGCAATTTTTTCATGTTTATAAAGTCCTGGCGCAATAAATTTCCATATCTGCATTAAAATAAATGGACATGTAACAAAAAAAGCAGCAAAAAATGAAACCTTTAAGTATGTTAAAAAAGTTTCTTGAAGAGCGGTAAATATTAATCTTCTTTCTGTCCCATCATCTTTGACAGCTTTAGCATAAGGTTCAACAAGAAAACCATATAAATGTTCAGCAAAAAAATAACATCCAATAAAAAAAATAATTAAAAAAATAAAAGATTGAATTAATCTTTTTCTTAATTCAGTAAGGTGACTTACAAATCCACCATCATTTTCAGATTTTGTCATTATCTTTGTTCTTGTCTTTAATTTCTGGTTTTTCACTGTCAATATTATCTATATCAAGATCCGCAACCTCATTTTGTATATTGTTAATGTATCTTTTTGCTGATCCTATCCATGAACCAGCTTTTTTAAGCATGAAAGGAAAGTCTTTGGGCCCTATAACAACTATGGAAATAGCAACAACTATTAATATCTCAAACCAGCCAATAGTGGGCATTAAATTTATTCTTTGTCTTTTATATTTTGATTATTTTCAGAAATGTTTTTAGGCTCTTCATTTTCATCTGGAAGATCTGTTGCCATTCCTTTTTTGAAACTTTTTATACCTTTGGCTACATCTCCCATTAAACTAGAGATTTTTCCCCTACCAAATAAAAGAACAACAAGTACAACTACTATTGCGATTTGACCAAAACCAAAATTTCCCATTTTTAAATATAACCTGTTTAGTAAAATATTAAAAGTATCTTTTTAACTATCTTCATCAGTGTTTAGTGTGCTACTTAACATTTCATCCACATTATCATAGATGTTTTCTTTTTTTTCTTGTTGTTTTTCTTTATAAAATTTACCAGTACCAAATATAGAATTATCAATATTTGCACTATCGATTAGACCTGCTGAACCCAATTCATCAACAGTAGGCAAATCTGATAATTTTTGGAGACTGAAGTGACTTAAAAAATTATCGGTAGTAGCATATTGAATAGGTTTTCCAGGAACATCTTTCCTTCCTTGGGTTTTTACCCAATTTAGCTCCATTAAGATATCAAGAGTATTAGTACCAAAAGCTACTCCCCTTATTTCTTCAATTTCAATTCTTGTTACAGGTTGATGATACACAATAATAGCCAATGTTTCAATTGCCGCTCTGGATAATTTTTTTTCTACAGTTTTTTCTTGAGACATTAAATTTGATAAATTTTCAGATGTTCTAAAAGACCATTTATTTGATATACAAATTAAATTAATTCCTCTTTGAGAATATTCTTTTTGTAGTTTAGCTAAAGTTTTTTGAATATTAATTTTTTTTGTAATTTTAGATGAAATTGTATCAACATCTAAAGGTTCAGCAGCTGCAAAAATTAAAGCTTCTACTTCTCTTTCTCCAGTATTTAATTTAGATGGAAAAGAAACTATATTATCTTTAATATTATCTTTAATATTTTTTTTTATTTTAGTCATTTAATTTCCTTAATATAAATATTATCAAATAATCTATCTTGTTTAATTATAATATTTCCTTCTTTCACAAGTTCAAGAGATCCAGCAAAAATTCCAGCTTTACCTGTTTTGTTATATCTAGTGTTATTTTTAAAATTTTTAGGTATTAAATCATTAATATTCTTCCAATCAATTAATTTGCCAAAAAATTCTTTAATTCTTTTAATTCCATCTTCAGCAGTAAACACAGGTAATTTAGGAATATTCATTCTATGAAAATCTTTTGTCATTATTATTGATGAATATGCTTTAAAAATATCATAAAGATTTAATTTATATTCAGTACTGTAGATAGATCTAATGTTACCTCTAATACCTCTCGTATATACATCTATACCTAATCTTTTTCTTTTTAGCATTTGATCTGAAAGCAAACGAATCAATTCTAATTTTTTTAATTGAAGTTTTAGTTTTTCTGCTACTTCTAAAACTTTGAATTCTTCCTCTGGGTCACTTGGAAGTAATAATTTTGATTTAAGATATATGAGCCATGTAGCCATAAGTAGATATTCTGAAGCCTCATCAAGATTAAGATTTTTTTCATTGGTAATATATTCGTGAAATTGATCAGCTAGTTTTGTTATCGAAATATTTTCAAGGTCAACTTTCTGTGCTTTAGCAAGATCCAATAATACATGTAAGGGACCCTGATAATTATTAAGATTTACATTAAAGTTATTAGAATCATTAATAGGCATTCTGAATATTAACTTAAAATCTTATAAATTTGTGATGTTTTTTTAATTATAAAGGTTGATATCAATGGTGAGTTTTGAGCAACATCGATCATTTCCTTATAGTTTCCATTACAATGTAAAACTAAATTACAACCAGCACTAAATGCCTTTATTGTATTTTGTTTAGTTGAATGTTTTAAACTTTTCATTGAAATATCATCTGACATCAAAATATTTTTAAATTTTATATTATTTCTAATTAAACTAATAACTTTTTTTGAATGAGTTGCAGTATTGTGGCTATCTATATCTTCAAAAATAATATGTGCAGTCATAGCAAGAAAGCTTTTTTTATTTGTAAATGCTAAAAAATCATTTTTTATTAATTGAGGAAGTTTTTTTCTAACGATTGGAGTTAGTGTGTGACTATCAACGTTTGCAAGACCGTGACCAGGGATATGTTTAATAACAGTAGCTATCCCGTTTGTATGAAAATTTTGAATACAAGTATTACCAATTGTAGAAACTAATTTTGGATTATTAGAAAATGAACGATCTCCAATTATATTGCTTGCACCCTTAATTCTCAAATCTAAGACTGGAACAGTGTTAATATTTACACCAATTAATTTAAGTAGATAGGAAGTTTTGTTAATAAATATCTTATAATAATTATTAAATTTATTTTCATCTTTTGAATAGAGTTTACCAAAATATTCACCTGTTAATGAATCATTATTAAAAAATTTCCTAAGTCTATTAACTCTTCCACCTTCTTGATCAATTAAAATAGGATAATTTTTATCTCTAAATATTTTTTTAATTACATCTGTGAGTTTTTTTGTTTGGGCTATAGATTTAATATTTCTTGAAAAAAGTATAATTCCCCATGGTTTATATTTTTTTAGAAATTGTTTTTCTCTCTTGGACAAAGAAATAGATTTAATTCCAGTAATAAAAGATCGTCTTTTATTCATTAATATTAATTAATTTCCAAAAATTATAATTTTTTTTATTTTTATCTATAATTTTTTCAACATATTCGACAGTATTATCAGTATCATTATCTAACAAAATTAAGTCTTGAGAAAACTCTATAATTTTTATGTCCATATATTTGAGTGACCTATATGAGTTTTTTTTATTATTATCTGAAAAGTAGTATTTTAAAGTTAAAAAAATAAACAGAGAGATTATTAGTATAAAAAATAAGTATTTTAATTCTTTTATCATTACATTTTTTCTGGAGTATTAACTCCAACTATACTCATTCCGGATCTAATTACATTGGATATAACTTTTAAAAAAACTAAATTATCATTAGTTATTAATTTTTGATCATTAATAAATCTTTTTGTCGAATTGTCTTTACCCATATTCCAATATGAATGAAATTCAGAGGCTAGCTCATAAAGATAAACAGGTATTCTGTGTGGTTCCAATCTTGAACTTGAGATTTCAATACATTTTGGCCATTCGGCAATTTTTTTCAAAATCTTAATTTGATCAGCAGAATAGTTAAAATTATATTTGTCAATATTTAGACCTTCATTAATATCAATATTAACATGTCGAAAGACAGATGATATTCTAGCATAGCAATATTGAACGTAATAAAGGGGATTGTCTTTTGATTTTTCTTTAACTTTAGTGAAATCAAAATCTAACTCAACATCACTGCTTCTGTTAAGCATAATAAACCGTGTGGCATCTCTTCCTACTTCAGAGATTAAATCTTCAACTGTAATATAATCTCCTTTTCTTTTTGACATTTTAAAAGGTTTGCCATTTTTGATTAGTTTAACAAGTTGGCTTACTTTACAAACTAATTTATTTTTTGACCCTGATAGAGCTTCAACTACAGAGGTAATCCTCTTGATATAACCAGCATGATCAGCACCCAGTATATTGATTAGTAAATCAAAATTTCTATTAATTTTATTATTATGGTAAGCAGCATCACTTGCAAAATAAGTCCATGTTTTATCTGATTTTTGTAGAGCTCTATCCTTATCATCACCAAAGTTTGTTGATTTAAAAAGAAGCTGCTCTCTTTCTGTCCATTTTTTATCATCCTCACCTTTGGGTGCAGTAATTTTACCCTTATAAACCAAATCCTTATCTATCAAATTTTCAATTACTTTTTCAACCTCGTTATTAAGAACAATATCTGTTTCACTTATAAATTTGTCATGAACAATTCCAAGATTTTTTAAATTTACTTTAATTAATTTTAATGATTCAGCTACAGCTAATATTGTTAATTTTTTTGAAATATTGTCAAAGTTATCAAATTTTATTTTTTTATTATATTTAATAATATTTTTTGCTATATCTACTAAATAATCACCCGGGTATAAATCCACATTTTCAATAGGAAATTTTTCGTTATTTAATATTTCTCTAATTCTAAAGAAAACAGACTTTGTAAAATTCATAATTTGGTTTCCATAATCGTTTACATAATATTCTTTAGAAACATCATGCTTATTAAAAATCAAAATGTTCGAAATAACATCACCTAGTATCGCTCCTCTACAATGACCGACATGCAAAGGCCCTGTAGGATTTGCTGAAACAAATTCTATTAAATATCTTTTTTTTATTTCTTTCGTATTAACCCCATAGTTGTTGTGATTTATGCTGATCTCTTTAATGAAGTTATTCCAATATATTGCTTTAAATTTAATATTAATAAAACCAGGTTTTGCAACTGAGATATTTTCAATAAGTTCATCTTCTTTTTTAATAAAACTAATTAATTGATTGGCTATATCTAAAGGTGATTTTTTATTAATTTTAGATAAAACCATAGAAACATTTGTTGAAATATCATAATCAAAATTTGATGGTGGTATATCAACATTAATTCCATTTAAAGACTCCGGTAATTCAATTAGTCCATCTTTATTTAATCTATTAATTAAAATTTTAATCTTATTTAAATAAATATCAAAAATGTTCATTATATATTATTGTGTAGGTTAATTGCAAATCTATCAGTCATACCAGAAATAAAATCGGCTACTGATCTATGCTTATCAAATCTTAATTGTTCTTTTGTAATAAATTTATTTGGTTTTTTACTGATTGATAAAAAAAGTTTTTTAATAATTTTTTTTCCTTGATTATTTTTAATTAATACTTTTTTATTATTATACATTTTTGTTCTTAAAAAAAACCGTATTTCTTTTTCAATCTTTAAAAATTTTTTAGAAAAACATACTATAACTTTTTCATGTTCATAAACGTCACTTAAGGATTTAATTTTATTTTTATTCAAATTATTTATTGTATTTTTAATTAAATCTTTAACCATCAGATCGATAGAATCTCTTATTATTTGGTATATCAAAATTTCTTTATTGTTTTTTTTAATATTTATTTTATGAGAATTATAAATTTCTTTAAAAAAATTAATTTCAATTAACTCTCTTAAGTCAAACATTTTTGCTTTTATGCCATCCTGAATGTCATGGTTATTATACGCTATATCGTCAGATATTGATGATATTTGGGCTTCTAAAGAAGCCGATTGTTTGAAATTAATCTTATTATTAAAATGCTTTAAGCCCAATAACTTATTAACTAAACTTAGGTCATTAACTCTACCGTTGTGCTTTAACAATCCATCTAAAGTTTCAACAGTTAAATTCAGACCTTTAAATTTTAGATATTTATTTTCTAGAAACATTATTATCCTTAATGTTTGCAAATTATGATCAAAACCACCATAATTTATCATGCATTCATTTAAGGATTCTTCTCCAGCATGACCAAAAGGTGTGTGACCCAAATCATGGGCTAAACTCAATGTTTCAGCAAGATCATCATTGAGACCTAAATGATATGCAATAGATCTCGCAATTTGGGCAACTTCAATTGAATGTGTAATTCTAGTTCTATAATGATCACCCTCTGTATTAACAAATACTTGTGTCTTATGCTTCAATCTTCTAAAGGAAGCACTATGTATTATTCTATCTCTATCTCTTTGAAAGGGTGTTCTGTAGAGTGAATTAGCTTCTTTAATTATGCGTCCTTGGCTTTTGAATAAACCTAATTTTTTATAATTTTTCATACTTTAAATTCAATAAATTGATATTATATTACTAATATCAGTGTTGTTATATGATTAAAGAAATTAAATTTACAGATAAAGCTATAAAACAGATTAATAATTTGTTGTCTCAAAGAGATCCAGGGTCATTTTTTAGAATCGCTATTAAAGGTGGTGGATGTTCTGGATTTCAATATGAATTTACTTTTGACAAAGAATTAGCAGCAGATGATTTAAAGCATGAAAATATTCTTATCGATAAAACTTCAGCAGACTTATTAAAAGGTTCTGAGGTTGACTTTGTTTCTGAATTAATTGGTGATCAATTCAAGATATCTAATCCCCAAAGCAAATCTTCTTGCGGTTGTGGTGTTTCATTCTCAGTATAATGATCATAACATCTTGGAATGTTAATTCTGTTAGAGCAAGAGTTGAAAATATTAAAGAATATTTACAAAAATTTTCCCCTGA
>Ga0307986_10003760_pt1 | contig 10464 bp, 10 predicted proteins | sample EllFjometageno82_FD_203170 | JGI IMG/M metagenome (GOLD analysis project Ga0307986, IMG submission 203170) | Marine microbial communities from Ellis Fjord, Antarctic Ocean - #82 | ecosystem: Environmental > Aquatic > Marine > Unclassified | place: Southern Ocean | collected 2014-10-09
TCTGCCCAAAGCCGAACGCCGAGAACAACTTATGGCCGTGGCGCGGTCAGTCTTTGCTGATCAGGGATACCACACCACCAGCATGGAGATAATCGCTGAGACCGCCGGAGTCTCCAAGCCACTGCTATACCAGCATTTCCCCAGCAAACTTGATTTGTACTTGGCGCTACTCGACGCTGGTATTGACGAATTACTCGACAAATCAGATGCTTCCCTGCGCGACATCACCGACAATAAATTACGCGTGATCGCTACTGTTCAGACGTACTTTGAGTTTGTGGACGACCCCCAAGACGCTTATCGTCTCGTTTTCGAATCTGACCTCACCAATGAACCTGAGGTGCGGGCCCGCCTCGAGCGCCTCGAGCGAGAAGTAATCAAGCGGATTGCTGCTGTGATCAAACAGGACACCGGCCTAAGTGAAACTCAAGCGACCCTGCTGGGGGCCGGGCTACACGGTATGGCTCAAGTTGCCGCCACCAACTGGTTGCGGGATCCTTCTCTTCCCAGAAGCGACGCAGCCGAACTGGTGTCACTTCTCTCCTGGCGCGGAATTAGCGGATTCCCGCTCTCGCACCCACCAACCAGCCCGCTCATGGCGCAGTAACAAAATCAAATAGCAATCGGAAGGAAGAATTATGGACATCACAATTGGAGTGCAGCACATTGCACGAGACATCTCACTTGAAACCGAGGAGAGCGCCGAGGCGATTTCTCAGAAAGTCACGGAGGCGATTGCCTCGGACGGAATGCTGAACCTGACCGACACTAAAGGTCGGATTGTGCTGGTTCCCGCCAGCAAAATTGCCTACGTTGATCTAGGGCCTGCAACCGGCCGTCGCGTGGGGTTTGGTAAATAGCTTCTAGGCTGCTAAACCGAGATCGGCCATGCGCCGAGAGTGACTATCCGTTAATCGCGCCAACATGCGACCGATTTCCGCGAGATCAGCTCCTGGCCGATCAACTCCTCCAATAATGAGTGCTGCCAGCGCATCCCGTTCGGCGGCAACTCTTTGGGCTTGAGATAACGCCTCACCCACAAGCCGTCGCCCCCAGAGCGCCAAACGCCCGGCAACTTTTGGGTCTTCCTCTATCGCGGTGCGAATTCGTTCAACGACGTAGGCCGCCTGTGAGAGGTCATCACACACTTCACATACCAGTTCACGAGTTTTTGGATCCACATAAGAAGAAATTTCACGGTAGAAATCCAAACCGATTCCATCACCCACAAAAGCCTTCATTAATCCTTCGAGCCAGTCCGTTGGCTTGGTCTTCATATGAAAGTCTTCAAGTGTCTGACGAAATGGCTCCATGGCGATTTCAGGGTCGGCACCGAGTTCAACAAGTCGATTGCGGAGCGCGGTGAAGTGCCTAAATTCCGTTGTGGCCAATTCGCCCATCGAGGCCTTGTCGGCGAACGTTGGCGCCAGCACCGAATCAGCAGCCATCCGCTCAAAGGCGGTCAGTTCACTCACGGCCAGCACTGCGAGGAGGTCAATGACCGCCGCCCGGTATTGCGGGTCATTGTCTAACTCCTGATCAATCGGCTCCTGAGTCATCGGGCCCAATCAACTCCGTTCATATCGGGGGGATCGCACTTGGCTAGGGCTAGCCGAGCCCCCTTAGGGTATCGGGGTACCATGAAATCAATGAGCCATTCGCTCAGGATCCCCGAAGCGGGCAGATTCCCGCCTCATTAACACTGGAGTTCTTCTGTCAACCACGATCGAAAACCCGCCGGAAAACCAGGCTGAAAATACGCCGGCACCGGCTAAATCATTTGCCGAACTCGGAGCGCACCCCAAAATTGTCTCCGCGCTTTCAGCTAAAGGCATTGATTTTGCCTTCCCCATCCAAGAAATGTGCATGTCCATGGCCCTTGATGGACGCGACATTATTGGCCAAGCCAAAACCGGAACTGGTAAAACATTAGGTTTCGGAGTGCCCCTACTCCAGCGCATGGAGATCCCTGGTGGATCAACACCACAGGCACTCGTTGTCTGCCCTACCCGCGAACTCGCATCCCAAGTTGCATCGGATCTCCAAATTGCCGGAAAGGACCTCGGCGTTCGCGTACTAGCCGTGTACGGCGGTCGCGCAATTGAGCCCCAGATCGATGCCCTCAAATCCGGAATCGATGTTGTGGTGGGAACCCCCGGTCGAATACTTGACCTTGCCGGTCGTCGCGATCTTAATTTGGGCAGCGTCCGGGTACTTGTCATGGACGAAGCCGATGAAATGCTCGACATGGGCTTCCTCCCTGACGTCGAACGAATTGTCGCAATGCTCCCCACCAACCGACAGACCATGTTGTTCTCGGCAACAATGCCGGGTCAAATTGTCAACCTGGCTCGCCGCTACATGTCACAGCCCACGCATATTCGCGCAAGTGATCCCAGCGATGAAAGTGCCATGGTTGACTCAATTGAGCAGCATGTATGGCGCGCCCATCCAATGGACAAGTTCGAACTGGTTGCCCGGATCATGCAAGCAGATGGTCGTGGGCTCGCAATGATCTTTACTCGGACAAAGAGAAAAGCACAAAAAATTTACGATGATCTCGCCGAGCGCGGCTTCGCAGTGGGAACTGTCCACGGCGATTTAGGCCAAGGCGCGCGCGAGCAAGCACTGCGTGCATTCCGCGGTGGCAAGATTGACATTCTTGTGGCAACTGATGTGGCGGCTAGAGGCATCGACGTTGATGGCGTGACCCACGTGATCAACTTTGAGTGCCCAGAAGATGAAAAAGCTTATCTGCACCGAGTTGGGCGTACAGGTCGAGCCGGTAACTCTGGGGTTGCCGTGACGCTCGTTGACTGGGAAGACGTTGCCCGCTGGCAAATGATTGACCGTGCACTCAAATTGCCCTTCAAGGATCCACTTGAGACCTATTCAACGAGTGAACACGTGTACACCGGTCTTGGTATCCCAACTAGTGCAACCGGTCGTCTGGCAAAGGGCGACCGAACCCGCGCTGGTCTTGGAGCTGAGAACCTTGAAGATATTGGCGGGAAGCCACCACAGCAAAAACCGCCCGCTCGCAAATCATCTGGAGGCAGGCCCCCAGCAAAGAAGCATTCCACAGATAAGGCGCCCACGGGCACCTCTGATAGCAATAGCCCCAGGAAGAAGCCAACAGGCAAAACCCGCGAACGTCGCCGGACCCGCAGCGGTGACGGAGCCTAAGTACTCACGTGAGCTTGCGCGCGCTCGCGAGTGTGCGCGCCTGGCGCGGGATTTCCTTGACGCACACGTGCCGGCTTCACCTGCAAGAGAGTCCTTAGAACTCATTGCATCTGAATTGGTCACGAATGCCTTTCGACACGGAATCGGTGAAATCCACATTGCACTTGAATCTGGGCCGCAATCGAAATGGACTCTCCGCGTGAGTAGCGATTTCGACGCATCAGCCGATCCGCCAGATTTGGGTGGTCAGAAAATTCGTGACGATCTTGCCGAAAATGGGCGGGGTCTGCAGGTTGTTGATGCCGTGAGTTCAGAGTGGGGATGGGATATCTCAGCCCCAACCCTAACCGTGTGGGTAACGGTTTCGCAATAACTAGAGAGTCGTGTAACTCGCCCAGATAAGTAGTGTCGAGAACACGCCCACCGCGAGGGCGAACCAGCCGAGCCTAGCTACCTTCACACTCGGCAACTCCTCACGAAAAACTCCCATCAGAACTGCGCCACCAAGGAATCCCGTGGGGATAGCAACCCACAGTTCGTTCGGTGGTGGTGCGATAAATGACAGCAGTAGCCCCAATGCGAGGGCGGCCAAAAGCAGCCACCTATCTTCCCTGCGGAAATGGTTCGGGTGAGCGCGCGTCAATCCTCGATCGGTCAAAATGAAATGCAAGCTCATGACCGCGGCAAAAAGGACGGCGAAATCTGCGCCAATTTCAATCCGGTCGAAATTCGTGTAGGCGAAAATAAGGCTAAGGAGCGCGATCATGCCCAGATGAATCCGGTAAAGTTGCTTCGAGCCATTTGGCTTCGACTCGGCTTTAGCATCGAGAAAATAGAAGGTGACCAAGCCGATCAGTGCCACAAAGAACAGCGCTGATTGAACGAAAAGATCCGGAAGTGCTTCGGCCAGCCCAGCCCGGTTGAATGCTTCCTCACCGTCAGCCAATTCCGGCATCAAATGCACGAATACGTAGGCAATTGCTACCCCGCCGGCAAATGAGGCGATTGCGTCCTGACGGCTCGATGTCCTGTTAAGTAGTTTGCTGTCAAGAATGCGGGGGGCAAAGATGTGTGTCAATGCCACAAATGCCGTTAGGCCTATTGCCAAAACCCACGTTGTATTCACCAAATCATCCTAGTTGCATTAGCCCTTGAGCTTGTATTCCTCCAGCAGCCGACGCGAAATGATCATCTTTTGAATATCCGCGGTGCCTTCACCGATCATGAGCATCGGGGCTTCACGGTAAAGTCGTTCAATTTCGTATTCCTTTGAATAACCGTAACCACCGTGAATCCGGAATGAATCCTCAACAACTTCCTTGCAGTATTCGCTGGCTAAAAACTTTGCCATGCCGGACTCAAGGTCGTTGCGAGCGCCACTGTCTTTAAGACGTGCTGCCATAACCATCATTTGGTGGGCTGCTTCTACTTTTGTCGCCATATCAGCCAGTCGAAAAGCAACTGCCTGGTGCTCAATAATTGCTTTGCCAAAAGTGACCCGTAGTTGCGCGTATTCGATCCCTAGTTCAAATGCCCGAATGGCGACTCCGCAGGCGCGGGCCGCCACGTTAACGCGCCCCACTTCCACCCCGTCCATCATTTGATAGAAACCCTTACCCGCTTCGCCACCTAAAAGGTCCTCATTGGAAAGCTGGAGGTCGTCCATGATCAATTCCGTAGTGTCAACGCCCTTGTAACCCATTTTTTCGATCTTGCCGGGAATGTTTAGCCCTGGTCGTACTTCACCGAATCCCTCCGGCTTTTCAACTAGAAAAGTTGACATACGCTTGTACACACTTGATTCAGCGGGCGCTGCATCATCTGTCCGCACCAATACCGCCACCAGAGTTGAGGAACCGCCATTAGTCACCCACATTTTCTGGCCGGTAATGGCATAGCCGTCAGCGTTTTTCACACCCTTAGAGGTGATCGCTGCCACATCGGAGCCACAATTGGGCTCACTCATACTGAATGCGCCGCGAACTTCACCCGTTGCCATGCGGGGCAAGTATTTCTCTTTTTGTTCTTGTGTTCCGTGGTGCATGATCATGTACGCAACAATAAAGTGAGTATTAATGACTCCACTGACACTCATCCAACCGCGAGCAATTTCTTCCACTACGAGAACATAGGTAAGTAAAGACTCACCCAAACCGCCGTACTCCTCCGGAATCATGAGTCCAAATACCCCAAGTTCTTTTAGTCCATCAACAATTGCCTGTGGGTATTCATCATTATGCTCGAGTTCGTTGGCAACCGGAAGAATCTCATTGTTTACGAAATCGCGAACCGCACTCAGGATTTCAGTCTGAATGTCGGTCATTCCTTCGGTATAAGCCAAGCGTGTCATGTTTTCCCCTATTCAGGTTGTTGCGTTTATTCAGGTACTACGAATTGTTGGGTGCGGGTCAGTCCGGCCGCCCTACCTTTGGCTGCCATAACCAAAGCCATCTTGCGTGAAGCTTCGTCGATCATTTCGTCACCCAACATCGCCGCGCCTTTTGCGCCACCACTTGCCGAGGTGAAGTAGCCATATGCGTCCAGGATCATTTCCGCGTGATCGTAATCTTGTTGATCCGGTGAATAGATTTCGTTTGCAGCCTCAACCTGACCGGGGTGAAGTGCCCACTTACCGTCAAATCCGAGTGCCGCGGAGCGCCCCGCAACCCGACGGAACCCCTCAACGTCTTTGATCTGTAGGTAGGGGCCATCAATTGCCTGTTTGTTGTAGGCACGCGCCGCCATGAGGATCCGCATCAAGATGTAGTGGTACGCGTCCCCAGTGTCGTATCCGAGGGGCTGCTCGCCAACCACGAGCGACTTCATATTGATGCTCGCCATAAAGTCGGCCGGTCCAAAAATGATCGTTTCTACTCGTGGACTCGCTTGGGCAATTGCATCAACGTTGATTAATCCGAGTGCATTTTCAATTTGAGCTTCGATACCAATACGACCCACCTCAAGGCCATTTGATTTCTCCAACTGGGTAAGGAGCAGATCGAGAGCAATTATTTGGTCAGCGGTCTGCGCCTTCGGTAACATTATTGCATCAAGATTTGCACCGGCTCCTTCAACGACTTCAATGACGTCGGAATATGTCCATTGGGTGGTCCAGTCGTTAACGCGAACTGCCCGGATCTTTCCCTCATATCCACCTTCATTGAGGGCAGCGACAATGTTCTTGCGGGCCTGCGGCTTGGCAAGAGGTGCGACCGCATCTTCAATATCCATGAACACTTGGTCCACCGGCAGGGTGCGTGCTTTATCTAACATTTTCACGCTACTACCCGGGACAGCAAGGTTTGAGCGACGGGGACGCAGTTCTCGCGCAGTGGCAGACATATGGGTATGTTAGCGAGGCAACTTTCCTCTCGCCCGGGGAAAGCCCCACCAATTACGTCACACCTATGCTGTGTTGGGTGTCCAGCCCTGAACTTGGTCTATCCGCCCTTCGGCGGGCCCGAGGGGTCACCATCTATCTCTTCTTTTTTAACGGGATTGCCCTGAGCACTTTGACCCCTCGCTTGGCCGATCTGCAGGGCCAGCTGAATATGTCGGATCTGGCCCTGGGCCTCGTCCTCAGCGCGGGAGCAGCCGGCGGTCTGTTTTTTGGCCCATTTGCAGCGATGGGAATGCGCCGATTTGGCAGTGGCCAGTTTTCCATGATCGCGCTGGTGTTCCTGCTCCCGCTATTGCCCCTCCTGGGCTTGGCCCCGACCGTTTTCATTCTGGGCCTGGTTATTTTCGCAATCGGGGCCGTTGACTCGGTACTTGATGCGGCACAAAATGCCCACGGTCTCAGCGTTCAAAGGCTGTATCGGCGCTCGATCATCAATAATATGCATGCTTTTTGGGCTCTGGGGACGGTCGTAGGCGCGTTGATCGGAGCAATCACTCTTGCCCTGAACGTCTCGCTCACCTGGACCCTGTCTTTTGTTGCCGTCTTGGGCCTACTCGGCGCACTGGCCACTTTCCGCTGGGTACTTCCCAAGAACTGGAACAGTGCTGGCGGCGACCTGGATCTGGCCCGCGAAATTCAGGCCGAACACCTACGCTCAATTGATCCTGGTTCCGTTGCCCCGGCGACACCAGTTACTCGATTTCGCATCAGTGCCGTCCCTCTTGCGCTCACTGCGATTGGGTTGCTGACCGTTCTCGCCATCATTGTTGAAGAAGTCCCACAACGTTGGTCATCGATTTACTTCACGGACCTTGGAGTTGATCCGAGTCGGGTTGGTCTTGGCGTAGTCGCCTTCACAATTTCCTTGACCATTGGACGATTCGTTGGTGATATTTTTGTGAATCGGTTTGGTGAGCGACTCGTTGCACAAGTCAGCATGGCCATCACAGCCGTCGCGCTTGCCACCTCACTCATCGCTGGTAGTTTCTATGCCTACATCGGCGCATGCGTTGTCGTTGGACTCGGTGTTGCGACTCTTTTTCCCGCTGCGATGCACGCGGCTACTTTCGTCAAGGGCACCAGTCCGGAAACCGCGATCACTGTTGTTAGCTGGATTTCTCGCGCCGGATTCGTTTTCGCACCATTCATGGTGGGCCTTATTGCTGAGCAGATAGGTGTGAGTTGGGGGATTTCAATTGCCGTCGTTGCGGCTTTGATTTTGATTCCACTCTCGCGGATATTGCGAGCCAAAGCCGAACGCTAATACACACCTTTTAAATAGGCGAAGTCTCCATGGGGATTTCACTCTTAGGGTTTGACTTGATCACGAGAATCACCCCGGCCAGGATTAGGGCGGCTGCAGGGTAAATCGCAGCCGGTGGGGCTTGCCCAAGCCAAATAGCTGCGACGAGGGCCGCGCCAGGCATCTCAAATAAGATGGCAAGTGAAACAAACGTGGCAGAGGAACGGGCTAATACCTTGTTCATCAATGTATGACCGAGCAGTTGCGCTCCCAAAGTAATCCCAAGAATCATCAGCCATGCGTCGAGTTCAAACCCAATTAACTCCTGTTCAAACACGAACACCAGTGGCAAGATTGTGAGTGCTGCAACCGCATAGAGCGGAAACGTCATGGTTGCGGTTGACACACTCTTTCGCACTTCCGCCCCAACCGACATGTACGCGGCAGCGAAAATCGCACCGGCTAGCGCTAACGCATCGCCAATCAAATGATTGGCGTCCATCCGGATATCAACCCCGGTCAACACCAAGACCCCACCGAGTGCAATCCAAATCCCGACCCATGAGCCTCGGCTAATCCGGACACCTCGAGCTCGGGCAATAAATGCCGCCCAGATTGGTTGGGTGGAAACCAATGCGGTCGATGCGGCCACGGATGTGAACACCAAGGACGGAATCCAGGTCGCGAAGTGCAGACCCAAAAAAAATCCTGAAATCGCGGTCAGGCGCCACTCTCTGCTAGTCAGGCGTCGGAGGGATTTTCGGTCTTTGAGCCCCACCCACACCCCGGTAAGGCCGCTGCCAATCAGGCAGCGCCAAAATGCGATTGCTAAGACCGGGGCTGCGGTAGCGGCGATAACCGGCCCGCTCAGAGCGATGAAAAAGATGGCTACGGCGAGGGAAATCAGGTCTCCGGCTGGAGGCAAGCCAAGGTTCACTGACCTTGGGCCTGACCCCGCTTGCGCCTGTGAACTCACGGGTGAAGCCAACACCATTGACTCTCTACCCCCCTCATCAGCCTGACATGTTTTTCCAGGAACACGTTAAGCGGTACCCTGCACGGGTGAGCACGAATCCCCGCGTCTTTCTCGCCCGCCTGAACGGCCTTGGCGTATTTGACTCAAATGGCGACCAAATGGGCAAGGTGCGAGACGCAATTGTGGTGCTCCGGACGGGAAATTTGCCGGCACGCCTGACCGGGCTTGTCGTTGAAGTTCCACCACGTCGACGAATTTTTATCCCCATGACCAAGGTCACCACAATTGATTCCGGGCAAATAATTGTCACCGGTACGGTAAACCTCCGGCGGTTCGAGCAACGCAAAAACGAAACCCTCGTCACAGCAGAGTTGCTCGATCGAACGGTTGCGCTACAAGCTTCGGGCGAACCGGTAACCATCATTGATGTTGGCGTTGAGCAGTCTCGAAGTCGCGAGTGGTTTGTTGACCAGCTTTTCGTGCGTCGGGCAACTCAGGGGTTTCGCCGACGCAGCGAGAAGATGGTTGTTGATTGGAATGACGTCACCAATATGTCACTACCCGTGCCGGATCAACCAGCTGAACAGCTACTTGCCACCATGGATTCACTGCGACCCGCAGATGTTGCGTCCATGCTCCGCGAGTTGAGTCCCATCCGCCGAACTGAGATCGCCCGCGAACTCGACGATGAACGCTTAGCTGACGTACTCGAAGAAATGACGGACCAGAACCGCGTTGAGATCCTGGAGGCGCTCGAGGCGGAACGAGCCGCAGACATCCTCGAAGAAATGGATCCCGACGATGCCGCTGACTTGATTTCTGAGTTAGCACCCGAACGCGCTGAAGACCTACTGGAGCGAATGGAGCCAGAAGAGGCGGATGACATTCGACGATTGTTGAGATACGACGACTTCTCAGCTGGCGGCATGATGACGAGCGAGCCGATTGTCTTGGCCCCCGACGAAACTGTTGCTGACGCACTCGCTCGGATCCGAAACGCCGATCTTTCACCAGCGCTCGCTTCACAGGTGTATGTCTGCCGGCAACCCACGGAAACTCCCACCGGGAAGTATTTAGGTGTGTGCCACTTCCAAAGACTCTTGCGGGAGCCGCCATCTTCTTTGGTATCGGCATTATTGGACACATCTTTTGCGCCGATGCGCCCGGACACCCCACTATCCGTCTTAACGCGTAGTTTTGCAGCGTACAACCTGGTCGCGTTGCCGGTTGTTGACGAAACAGGTTCGCTCGTTGGGGCGGTTACTTTCGATGATCTAGTGGACCACATGTTGCCGCAGGGTTGGCGCGAGTTACCTGATGGCTGGGGTCACGACGATCCGGTGGTGCACCGTGGCTAAATCTGTAAATAACCCCGGCCGCAAAAGACGTCTTGATCAACCGCTTGAGCGCAGTCGTGCCCGTCGACCGACGTACGACCCTGAGGTTTTCGGTGCGATGTCTGAGCGGGTCGCTCGCCGGATCGGGTCATGGGCATTTATTGCCTGGATGACCGTTGTGGTCATCACGTGGATCGGCTGGAATGTCTTAGCACCGGACAACCTTAAACCCGATATTTTCCCGTTTATTTTTCTTACCCTGCTGCTGTCCTTGCAGGCCTCTTACGCCGCGCCACTCATTTTGCTCGCGCAAAACCGCCAA
>Ga0307986_10003763_pt1 | contig 10455 bp, 8 predicted proteins | sample EllFjometageno82_FD_203170 | JGI IMG/M metagenome (GOLD analysis project Ga0307986, IMG submission 203170) | Marine microbial communities from Ellis Fjord, Antarctic Ocean - #82 | ecosystem: Environmental > Aquatic > Marine > Unclassified | place: Southern Ocean | collected 2014-10-09
ACCAAGCGTAATCATAACTTCCGTAAGTATCAAAAAAATACCCACCTAAATAAGCTCCTAAAAATGAACCTACTTGATGGCCAAAGAACACAATACCGAAAAGGGTTCCTAAATATTTAGTACCAAATATTTGGGCTACTATCCCATTGGTTGGAGGAATAGTTGCTAGCCATAATATTCCAAATAACACACCAAAAGCGAGAGCAGTAAATATTGACGAAGGTAAAAACAAAAACAAAACAAGGATTATACCGCGAGAAAAATAAAGAATGCTTAGTAAAATTTTTTTACTATATTTAGAAGCAAGAAATCCCATTCCTATAGTTCCAAATATATTAAAAAAACCAATTAAAGCTAAAATTGCAGCAGCAGTCCATTCAGGCAATCCTTTTTGTTGAATGTATCCAGGAATATGAGTCGCAATTAAAGTAATTTGAAAACCACAAACAAAAAAACCAGCCACTAAAAGCAAATAACCCTTATGCTTAAAAGCTTCTTTTAAAGCTTTTAAGACTGTCTGATCTCTCGTAAAAGAATTTTTTGTTGGATCTACATATTCTTTTTTGAATAAGAATAGAGAACAAGTAGCTGCAAAAATTAAGAAATATATAAAATATTGAACAGTATTTTGCCAACCATAAACATCATTTGAAAATTTTGTGAATAACGGCATTATAAAAAAGCCAATTGATGCTGCACCGGTTACTATTCCCACTGAAATTGTTCTGTTTTTATCTGAAAAATATTTACCAACAGCCGCAACCGGAACAGAGACGGCTGTCCCTCCAAGCGCCGCTCCAATTATAACACCCATACTAATTAAAAAAATTGAATTAGAAGATGGTTGTGTCAGCACAATGTACGTACCAACAATATAGAGTAAAAAACCTGTAAATGCCGCTCTGTTTGAACCATATTTGTCCGCAAACATTCCAAATAGAGGTGCTGTAATCCCCCAAAAAAGCATTTGAACACCAATCGCTAATCCAAATTGAGTTCTGTTTACTCCTAAATCGTTTTCAAAAAATTGATAAAATAAACCCCATGTTTGTCTTACACCCATAGAAACAAGCACCACTAGACTTGCTGAAATCAAGACAATTATAGATTTTCGATTTTCAAAAAATTTTTCTTTCATCTTTTATTGAGTATTTCAAACCCGTTCTCACTTCAACTTAATATTATTATGAAGTATAAAGCAAAAGCAATGAATGATTTAAGAAGAAAAGATATAGATGTTTTGAGAGCATTAGCAGTATTACCTGTGATAATATTCCATTTTCAAAAAGAACTGTTTCCATTGGGCTATCTAGGAGTTGATATATTTTTTGTAATTTCTGGTTTTCTGATTACAAAAATAATCTTCAAAGATCTTGATAATAATTCTTTTTCATTTTTTGATTTTTACAGCAGGAGAGTTAAAAGGATTTTACCTGCATTTTTATTTGTTATTATCATTTCATTATTTTTTGCAATATCTATTTTTTTAATTAATGATTTAAAAACTTTTTCACAAAGTGTCATATCCTCTTTATTATTTGTGCCAAATATTTTTTTTTGGGTCACAGGCGGTTATTTTGGTCTCAGCGATGAATTAAAGCCTTTGTTGCATCTATGGTCACTAGGTATAGAAATCCAGTTTTATATTTTCTTTCCAATATTTTTATTCATCTTATATAAAAAAAAATTTAATTTTAAAAAAATTATAATTTTAATAATATTAATTTTTCTTATTTCATTTTTATTAAATGTACTTTTGATTTACAAAGGTCACAAAGATAGTCTATTTTTTTTATTCCCTTTTAGAGTATGGGAATTTAGCTTAGGAATTTTCACAGCATTATTTGCAAACAAAATAAAAAATTACACTTTTTTTGAAAAATACAGAACTTTAATAGGTCTAACATTTATAATTTTCAATTTTATTTATAAAATTGAGTATTTACCAGATTCTTTTTTAATATGCGTAGGAACAGCTTTGTTATTATTTAAAGAAAATATAAAAAAAAATTTTTTTTGTAAAATATTTAACTCTAGTATTTTGATATTTATTGGACTGATTTCTTATTCTTTATACTTATGGCACTGGCCTGTAGCAAGTTTTTTGAAATATATTAGCGCAGACTCATTATCAAAGAGTTTTGTTTTTTTTGGTATTTTTTTAACATTTATACTTTCATTCTATAGTTGGAAGTATGTAGAAAGACCATTTTTACAGAATAAAAGTATATCTAAGTTTACATCTAGATATGTTTTTATTTCATACAGTTTTTTAATAACATTATCACTTTTCATTCTTAACACCAAAGACATACCCTCACGTCATAATAATTATTTAAATAATTTATCACACGAAATAGGAAGCACATACCATTGTTCTTTTTTAAATTATAAATTTTACGGAAATAGTTTCGGTTGTTTGATTAATAACAAAACTAAAAAAAAACATACTGTAGCATTATTTGGAAATTCTCACGCAGCTATGTATGGCTGGGGAATCAAAAAAAAACTTACCGAAACAAATTCTCAAGCTTTATTGTTGCATTTAAATGAATGCTTACCTTTGATAGACTCAAATATATCTTCATTATGCTTAAGAAAAGCTAATAGCTATTTTCAGTCTATTATAAAAGACAAGCAAATAAAAAAAGTAATTATTGGCTTGACCTGGGACTCAGAAGTAAAAATAGATAAAAATAATAAATTATTACAAGATACTAATTTTTATTTAAGAAATATTTCTTTAATTAATCTAATCAATCAATTAACTAAAAATGAAAAAGAAGTTTACTTAATTGGACCATTAAGTATTCCAAATTTTGATATTTCTACTGAAATAAGAAAACTAGCTTTTGAAAAAAGTAGTAAAATCAATCTGTCTAGCTCTAATAGAGAATTTTTAGAAAAAAACTCCAAGTCTATAGATTTGTTTTCTCAAAAATTGGGTTCAAATTTTTTAAGGCCAGATAAAATACTATGTAATGAAAAAAAATGTTTATTTGCGGACGATACAAACCTTTTTTTTTCAGATAGCACTCACTTAAGCAAGTATGGCTCAATAAAAACCTTTAAATTATTTAATAAAATAAATTTTAATTAACATTTCTATCTGAAGTTGTTTATTATTTCTTTTCTTTTTCTTTATTATTCTTTAAAGTTAAGTTCGAAAGGATAAATAATGTTTTCAAAAAAATTAAACCAAAAGCTAGATCAGTACCATTTATTAAACCATCCATTTTATAAATCTTGGAATGAGGGAAAGTTAACACGTGAAATCATAAAGGATTACGCCGAGCAATATTACCAACATGTAAAAGCATTCCCTAGATATATCAGTGCAACACATTCTTTATGTGAAGATATTGAAAAAAGAAAAATTCTTTTAGAAAACTTAAACGACGAAGAAAATAAAGATGCCGATCACCCTACACTTTGGAAAAACTTTGCTTTAGCAATGGGAGCTGATGCGGAAAAAATAGAAGAAGTTAAAGCTGAACAATTTACAAAAGATATGATTGATAATTTTTTTAAAAATGGAAGATCAACCTACGCTGAAGGACTAGCTTCTTTATATACTTACGAAAGACAGATCCCGGAAATAGCAGAAACAAAGATACAAGGACTTAAAAAATACTATGGTGTTAATACACCGGAAGGCCTTGAATTTTTTGAGGCTCATAAAAAAGCTGACATTTATCATAGGGAAGAATGCCAAAAACTTTTAGATGGACTTTCCACAGAGGAACAAAGTAAAGCTGAATTGGCAGCATTATCTACAGCTAAGTATCTTTGGAACTTTCTAAGTGGCATTGCAGCTAAACATAATTTGCAATCTGCAGCATAATAGTTGATCTGAGCTGATATAGGTTGTAATTATCTCCTTATGAAGAAATCAACTGAAAAAAGTTTTGGAATTATTTTTTCAATTCTTTTTTCTCTTATTGCTTTATGGCCACTTCTAAATAAAGATCAAGTAAGAGTTTGGTCTATAATACTAGCTTTTATTTTTTTGGTCTTAGCTTATTTAAAACCCGATCTTTTAAAACCATTAAACAATACTTGGATCCAATTTGGAGAAATTGTTGGTAAAATAATTGCTCCAATAATCATGGCTTTTGTTTTTTTTATTATTGTAACACCGATAAGTCTTTTGATGAAAATTTTAGGTAAAGATTTGCTTATGCTTAAATTTTCAAAAAAAAATTCTTACTGGATTAAAAGAAAAGAAAACATTACGACAATGGATAAACAATTTTAATGGCTGATTTTATAAAAGAATTTTGGGAGTTTTTAAATATTAGAAAAAAGTATTGGTTGTTACCAATTATAATTGTTTTAGCTCTGTTTGGAATGCTGATCGTACTTAGTCAAGGCTCAGCCGTTGCTCCATTTATTTACACAATTTTTTAGTGAAAAATGTACTAGGAATTTCTGCATTTTACCATGATAGTGCCGCAGCGCTAATACAAAATGGTAAAATTACAGCAGCTGCTCAAGAAGAAAGATTTTCTAGAAAAAAACATGACTCCTGTTTTCCTAAAAATGCAATTAATTACGTTTTAAAAGAAGCAAATATTGAATTAAATCAAGTAGATCATGTTGTTTTTTTTGAAAAGCCCTTTTTAAAATTTGAAAGATTATTAGAAACATATTTAGCTTTTGCACCTAAAGGATTTAAATCCTTCTCTTTAGCAATGCCTATTTGGTTGAAGGAAAAACTTTTTCAAAAAAAGTACTTATTTGATCTTTTACAAGATCAAGATGAAAAATTTGACGACATAAAAAAAATAAAGTTTTCAGAGCATCATTTCAGTCATGCTGCAAGTGCTTTTTATCCATCTCCGTTTGAAGAAGCCATAATACTAACGTTAGATGGTGTAGGTGAGTGGGCGACTACAACCGTAGCTTATGGAAAAAAAAATAAAATTACAATGTTAAAAGAAATACATTTTCCTCATTCTCTAGGTTTATTATATTCAGCTTTTACTTATTACACGGGTTTTAAAGTAAATAGTGGAGAATATAAAGTAATGGGCTTAGCACCATATGGAAAACCAATTTATAAAGATTTAATTTTAGAAAATTTAATTGACTTAAAAAAAGATGGATCCTTTAGACTAGACATGAGTTATTTTAATTATGCCACCGGATTAACAATGACAAATAAAAAATTTTCAGATCTATTTGGCCAACCTGCTAGAAAAAGAGAAGAAGATTTGCTTACCCAATTTCATATGGATATAGCTGCATCAATACAAGCTGTGACAGAAGAAATAGTTATTAGGCTAACTAGGGATATTGCGAATGAATATAAGACTAAAAATCTTTGTATGGCAGGCGGAGTAGCTTTAAACTGTGTTGCTAATGGTAAGATTCTAAAAAATAAATTTTTTAAAAATATTTGGGTTCAGCCTGCAGCTGGAGACGCAGGAGGTTCTCTTGGTGCTGCTCTTGGATACTGGCATCAAGAACTAGACAATGAGAGAAAAATTAATATTAATGATAGCATGGAAGGTTCTTACCTTGGACCTAAGTTGATAAATATAGACATTGAAAAAGAGCTTTCTTTCTTAGGAGCAATATTTAAAAAACATGACGAAGAAACATTGCTGAACATATCTGCTGATGAGCTAAGCAAACAAAAAACTTTAGGTTGGTTTCAAGGACGAATGGAATTTGGTCCAAGAGCCTTAGGAGGTAGATCAATACTAGGCGATCCAAGATCAGAAAAAATGCAAAAAGAATTAAATTTAAAAATTAAATTTAGAGAAAGCTTCAGACCATTTGCACCCTCTGTTTTAAAAGAAGAAGTTTCAAATTGGTTTGATTTAAATGAGGACAGTCCTTATATGCTTCTAGTAGCAAATATAAAAAAAGAGCTACAAATTCCGATGACGAAAAGCCAAGAAAGTTTATTTGGCATTGAAAAACTTAATATTAAAAGGTCAAAAATTCCAGCAATTACCCATGTAGATTATTCTGCAAGAATTCAAACGGTCAAAAAAGATACAAACCTAATATATTACAAGTTAATTAAAAGATTTAATGAAATTACCGGTTGTCCAATTTTAATAAATACTTCTTTTAATATTAGAGGTGAGCCTATTGTTTGTTCGGTCGAGGATGCTTTTAAATGCTTTATGGGAACAAATTTAGATATTTTAGTTATAGAAAACTATGTACTATATAAAATAGAACAGAAGAGTTCATTAATTAAAGACTATCAAAATAAATTTGAATTAGATTAAATTTATTTAAAGTTTAGTACTGAAGCAGGGTCAAGTTTGAGATTAAACCAATTTAACCTTACATCTAAATGTGCACCTGTTGATCTTCCTGTTTTACCTACAGTGCCAATAATATCACCCTGTTTTATTTGTTGTCCAGTTTCTACAAGGACATCTTTTAAATGCATATAAAGTGTACTTACGCCATGACCATGATCAAAAATTACAGTTCCACCTGTATAGTACAAATTTTTTTCTGAAAGAGTGACCACACCATCTATCATTGCCTTTATACCTGTTCCTTCTTTAGCTGCAAAATCTAGTCCATAATGAGGAGACTTAGGAATTCCATTTAATATTCTTTGACTACCGTACACACCAGTAATTATTGAATTTTTCAAAGGAACTTGAAACTTATTACTAAAGAAAGTTAAATTGCTATTTACCAATCTTGCTTCTGCTATTAATTTATTATCATTTTTAATTCTTTCATAGACTTCCTTAGGTGGAGTAACCTGTTTTTTTGGTAAATTGTCTATTCTTTGAACTTTATATTTCTTTTTAAGAATTTTTTTTATAATTTTAACGGAAGTGTCATTTTCTATTACCTCAATAACAATATCTTTTTTTCTTTCTTTGCTTAAACCAAAAACAAAGATACCTTCATTTGATATTTTAATCTTTTTTTCATCTATAAATACTTGCAATCCAGCTTCAACTTTTCCGACTATTAAATTACCCTGATAAAATTTTCCTCTTAGCTCAAGTGCGTAAAGATTTTTAAAAAAAAAAGTAAAAAAAATAAGGATTATTAAATTCTTTATTTGTTTAGCCGCCCAAACATTATCAGTTAGCAAATTTTTTGTGTTAACAACAAAAAAAGTTAAGAAGTATTTAGCCATATCATTGCTTTTTTTAACTACCGTAATAAATCTATGTTTATTTTTTAGGTTTACTTTTTCTAAATACATATTTAGTTGATATTATATTAATATTAATAAAAAAACATTAAATAAAAAACTATGAAAATAAAATATTGTAGAAATTGCTTTTCAAAAAAAATTCATAAAGTTTTTTCATTAGGAAATATTTATTTTACAGGTAAATTTTTAAAAAAAAATTTAAACCCAAAAAAAGGACCTATTAATGTTGTTATGTGTAAAAGTTGCGAGCTCGTACAGTTAGGTGACAATTTTGATATGAAATATTTATACGGACCTGATTATGGTTATCAAACTGGAATTAACACCACAATGACCGAACACGTTAAAAGTGTATCAAAAATACTTTCAAAAAAAACAAGAATAAAAAAAAAAGAACTTGTTTTAGATATAGCTAGTAATGATGGAACATTACTTAATTTTTACAATAAAAATATCATAACTTTTGGCATGGACCCGCTAGTAAAAAAATTTGCATCTAATTACAAAAAAATTAATTATAAAATTTCAGATTTTTTTTCTGCTAAAAAAATCAAACAAAAGATCAAAAAAAAAAAATTTAAAATAATTACTGCACTTTCTGTCTTTTACGATTTGCTAAACCCAAATAAATTCTTACATGATGTTAATGAAATTTTAGATGAAAATGGTATTTTTCTTCTTGAATTTGCAGATCTTGCATCGATAGTTAAATTTAATATGTTTGACACTTTTTGTCACGAACATCTAGAATATTACAGCTTAAATGTTATTTCTAAAATGTGTAAAAAAAATAATTTAAGAATTTTTGATATAAAAAAAAACAATATTAATGGAGCTAGTGTTCAACTTTTTATTTGTAAACTTAATTCAAGATATAAAAATAATAATAATTCTATAAATAAAATTTTTGCACTTGAAAAAAAATTAAAATTACACAAAAAAGAAACTTACATAAAATTTTTTAAAAAAATTAATAAGATTAAAAAAAAGACTCTTTCTTTTATAAAAAAAGTTAAAAATAAAAACAAAACGATTCATTGTTATGGTGCTTCAACAAAAGGAAATGTTCTTTTACAATATTTTAAAATTAATAATAAAGTTATTAATTACGTAGCCGAACGAAATCCAAAAAAATATAACTTGTATACACCAGGTTCTAACATAAAGATTATTTCAGAAAAAGATTCTAGAGCGATGTCCCCAGATTATTATTTAGTATTGCCCTGGCATTTTAAAAAAGAAATTTTAAAAAGAGAAAGTAAGACAATCAAAAATGGATCAAAATTTATTTTCCCACTACCTAAAATGACTATAAATTTTTAAGTTATTAACACTCTTCTTTTTTAACAAACTTCAGGTCACTTAAAACCATATCTTTTACCAGTTTTTCAAAAGTATATTTATGTCTCCATTTCAATGCTTTTTTTGCTTTTGAGCAATTTCCTAATAGTTTTTGAACATCAGCCGGTCGATTAAGCCTTTTATCTATCTTTAGATATTTTTTATAATCTAAATCTACTATTTCAAATGCTAATTTTGCAAAATCTTTAACAGAATGTTGTTTTCCAGTGCAGATAACAAAGTCATCTGGTTTTTTTTTCTGCATCATTAACCACATCGCTTCCACGTAATCTTTAGCGTGGCCCCAATCTCTTTTAGCGTCGATATTGCCAAGTTTTAAATCTTTCTGAAGGCCAAGCTTGATTCTTGCAACGGCACGTGTGATTTTTCTTGTTACAAATTCAAATCCTCTTCGTGGAGATTCATGATTAAAAAGAATACCACTACAGCAAAATATATTATAAGCCTCTCTGTAATTTCTTGTTAGATCAAAACCAGCTACTTTAGAAATGCCATAAGTAGATCTTGGGTAAAATGGAGTTTTTTCTGTTTGGGGTATTTGTTTTACTTTTCCATACATTTCGGATGATGCTGCGAAATAAAATTTACTTTTTGGTGAAAACTCTTTAATTGCAGACAGTAAGTAATGTGTTCCATTTATATTTGTATTAAGAGTTGAAAATTCATCTTTAAACGCATAGTCAATATAACTTTGAGCACCAAGGTGATAAATTTCTGTAGGCTTTAATTTTTGTATTAACTTAACAATACTTGCGTAGTTTTCCAAGGAAGCAGCATGTAAATTAACTTTATGTAAAACACTTCTTAATCTCCATAGCCTATGTTCTTTATTTTCTAAAGCGACTCTTCTAACTAAACCGTGAACTTTGTATTTTTTAGAAAGGAGTAGTTCGGACAAGTAAGACCCATCTTGTCCTGTTATGCCAGTAATTAATGCAGTTTTATTCATTTACAATAACATTAATATAGCGAAAAATAACATTAATCAAATAATTTACATAAAATTAATAAAGTTAAACTTAAAACAGCGAAAAAAGTTATTAGTTAAATATTAAAATTTGTTTCACAATAAATATTTTTCAAGTGTAGATTTAGTTATTATCTATAAAACAGATAATTACAGTCACAATACATGAGAGTCTTTGATCTTTAATCTTAATCAAGATATTATTTTTAATATTAGCTTCTATAAAAAGTTTAATTTATTGTCTTCTAAAATTTTAAATAAATGTTATAAATATAAGAATTATGATTATTAATTAATCAACTTTATCTAAAAAAATTTGCTACTAACAACCAAAATGAAAAAAAAAAAATTATTTTTAAATAGTTATAAAAATATAAAATATTTTTTTTTTAAATTATTTTATGGAAAAATAAAAAAAATAATTATTGCAAAAAAAAATAAAAAAATTAACACAGAAAAAATTTATATTAATAATTTAATTTCCTATAATCTTTATAATATTCCTAATGGAAGACTTTATTCAGACACAACAAATGATACTGCTTTTATACTGAATAAAAGCTTAGTCAAAGAACCTTCGTTCCAATTTAGGTATAAAAAAAACTCACAGATAATAAATGGAAGTATAAATGAAAATTTTGTACTTAAAAAAGGAACACCAAATTTATTAAAAAAAATAGATGGAAATATTTTTTCACTTCTTACAGGTGGAGCAGGTAAAACTAACTATTGGCATTGGCTTTTCGATGTTTTGCCAAGGATTGGAATATTAGAAAAATCTAGCTACAAACATAAACCTAATTACTATCTTTTGCCATCTACATCCAAAAAATATCAAACTCAATCTTTACAAGAGTTAAAAATTTCACCTGCTAATTTAATTGACGGAGAAAAGAATAAGCATATCATGTGCAAGAATCTTATCACTGTAGACCATCCTATTAATTTCAAAAACAATCCATCAAAATCAATTTTA
>Ga0307986_10003764_pt1 | contig 10455 bp, 7 predicted proteins | sample EllFjometageno82_FD_203170 | JGI IMG/M metagenome (GOLD analysis project Ga0307986, IMG submission 203170) | Marine microbial communities from Ellis Fjord, Antarctic Ocean - #82 | ecosystem: Environmental > Aquatic > Marine > Unclassified | place: Southern Ocean | collected 2014-10-09
ATTTCCTAACACTTCATTTTTTTTTGTAGCCATACCTTTCATCTTATGTTTTACAATCATTTTATAAAAATTGTCATAGTCTGCAGACCATTTATATTTAGTATTATAAGGCCCAATTTTATTTTGGGATGATTTTTTTATAAAAAAACCAACTGAATGAGTTGTGTAAAAGCCAAATGTCCAGTGTATCTTTTTGGGGTGAAACCCATGCATTAGTTTATGTTTAAATACGCTCCCAAATAGAAAATCTATATCATTTTTAATAAAATATTTATTTACAGTTGAAAGGGCATCTGGAAAATAAATATCATCAGAATTTAAGATACCTACTATTTCCCCAGTGCAAAAACTAAGCCCTTTATTCATAGCATAATATAGACCAAGATCTGGTTCACTAATCCATTTGGTAATCTTGTTAGAGTTTTTTTTAATTATATCTAAAGTTCTATCAGATGAAGCACCATCAATAATAATATGTTCAAAATTTTGATACGTTTGATTAGAAAGACTATCTATTGTTTCTTGTAAATAACTTTCTGAGTTTTTTGTAACTGTTATAACTGATATTTTAAATTTACTTTGCACTATATTTTATAATATTTTATTTATTATGTTTTGATATTTACTTAAATTTTTTTCATAATCAAATCTATACAAATACTTTTTAGCTAATTTTGCTTTATCTAAAAAATCTCTTTTATCTTTAGTAAAATTTATTATCATTTCACTTAATGAGATATAATTACCAACTTTAAATAAATTACCTAATTTACCATTTAACAAGATTTCTCTTGGACCCGTACTACAATTAGAAGATATAATTGGAACATTTTGTAACTGGGCTTCAATTAAAACATTAGGCAAACCCTCATACTTTGAACTTAAAACAAATAAATCTGAGGATCTAATATATTCTTGTGCATTAGATTTATAGCCTGCAAATTTAACATGCTCTGTTAATTGCTGATCTTTAACATATTGCTTGAGTTCATTAAGTTTATAACCCGTACCTATCAAATAAAATTTGAAATTAATTTTTTTTTTTTTTAAAATTTTTAAAGACTTTAATATTGTTATGTGGTTTTTTTGATCTGTTAATCTTCCAATAGACAAAATTTTAATTCCATTAAAATTCTCAAAATAATTAATTTTTAATTTTTTATTTAAATTTTTATTTTTAATAGGATTGAATATTTTAATAGAGTTAAGTTTTAAAATTTTATTAAGATTATTTTTAAATTCTAAACTATTAACAATAATTATATTACTCATAGAATAAATTATTTTAAAGAAAAACATTTTTATAAAATTATTAATATATTTATTAATAGAGGTATTAAGTCTTATTATAATTTTTATGTTAAAAATTTTTGATAAAATAATTGCAGATACGTTTGACTGAAATGAAAGAATTGAAATATTTTTTAAAGGTAGCTTAGTTATGATTAAACCCAAACAAATTAAAGTCTTTATTAATCTAGAACTATTATTCCACCTCGTGCTTTTAGGGCAAATAATTTTGATTTTATTATGAAAAGATTTTTTCTTATCTTTGTTAGCTGTAACAATATAGACATCAATATTGTTTTTAGAAAAATAATTTGAAATATAAATTAGATTTTTTTCAACCCCACCTCTTTCAATTGAAGGAATATAAATTACTAATTTTTTCATTGATGTGTTAATTTTAATTTAGCTAATTTATTCTACAATAAGTTTTTTTATAGTAATTAATTATAGATTGTATATTTTGATTTAAATATATAGTTTTTATTAAACAATAAACATATTTTTTGTATTATAATCTAAATTTTAAACTTTATATGAAAATTAACATAATTATTTTTCTTGCTGAACTTAATTATAGTGACGCTGGAAACTCAATATTCAAGTTATGTGAGCAGTTATCAAAAAAGATTCATAAAATTTAAAAAGCAATAAAGTTGCTATAATAATTCGAAATTGAGTTATATTAAACTGGAGTACTAAATGTTTGTTACCTTTTGTTTTTAGTAAGATTCGAAATCAATGATGTATTATCTGACCCTGAGGTATATCCAGCTAATTAGCCAAGATTGCTTCAACATAAAATTAAAAATAACTAGTTTATGTTAGATTTAATTATTCTGTTTAAAAAAAAAATTTCCTTTAAAAAATATTAGTATTAATGTAAAAAATATATCGATGCATGTTGTATTAAAAATAATCTTTTAGTAAATTTACAAATATTAAAATTAATCAAATATCTTATTTAGTAACATATGATTATAAAAATAATTGGCTCTGGTTCAGCAGGAAATCATATGGCTTATGCCTTGCAAAAGCTTGCAGATAAAATTGTGTTAACAGATTTATCTAAGGACGCACTCAAAAGATCTAAAAATGATATATATATTCCGCGTTATAAAATATGGAGTAAAAAAATAAACCTTGAGATTGAAGGAAAAGATACAAATACTAAATACGATGCAATTGTGATTGCCTCACCTCCCAATACTCACCTTGGTTTGATTAAAAAAAATATTGATAAAAGTAAAATTTTTTTAATTGAAAAACCAATTTGTGAACCTAATAAAGAAACTATCAATAAATTTGAAAAAATAATTGACAAACACAAAAACAAAATTTTTTTATGTGGGTATAATCATAGATTATTTCCTTCTACAATTTTGCTTAAGAAAATACTTAAACAACAAAAAAATAATTTTAATTTTATGGATATTAAATTTAAGGAAAATACTGAGGGTTTTTTGAAAGCACATAGCTGGTACAAATCACTTTCAGATAGTTATTTATCAAGTTCCAAAAAAGGTGGCGGTGCTTTATCAGAACATTCTCATGGTATAAATCTTTGTCAATATATGCTTGATGATGATTTCAATTTTAAATTGATTAGTAAAGATATAAATTTTTTAAAGAATAAAAATTCAAACTATGATGAAAGCTCAAATTTAATTTTTTCAAATAAGAATAAAATTATTAGTATCTTTCAAAATTTTAAAACTAAACCAACTGAAAAAGAAATAACAATCAGTGGTAATAATTTCTTTGTTAAATTAATTTATAATTATAAAAATTCTAATGATAGGATTATTTATTATAATAAAAAAAGTAGACTTAACAAAATTTATAATTTTAAAAAAAAACGTTCAGATGACTTTATTTATGAGGCAAAGTATCTTATAAATACAATAAAACAGAAGAATATAAAAAAATCTATGAACATTTTATCTGCTGAAAATGCTCTTAAAACAATGAAGTTAATTAATAAAATTCTTTAATCTTATAACTTATGAATTATTCAATCTTTAAGAAAAATTTAAAATTTTTTCAACTGATGTAAATCGTACTGATGTTATTTTTTTTGAAGGAAAGCTTATGCATAAAACAGACCAGCAATTAAATATTATTCCAAGAGTAGCTATTGGTATAAGGTATATTTCAGCATTCTTTTAATAATAATCATTTATGAAAAAAAAAATTAAACTACTTTATGTCTATGAAGAGAGAATTCCTCTTCCACTAAGAAACCTTGTTGAAAATCAAATTAAAAAGCATAATTTTTTATATAAGAAAATGACCTACAAGTTAAGTAAGCTGAATCAAGAAAAATTATTTACTTGGGCAGATGCAGTTTTTTTTGCACCTGGAAGATTTATTGAAGATGACGTTTTAACAAAAGCCCAAAATAATGTTAAAATATTTCAACTTTGGAGCTCTGGATTTGAGAAATTTAATGTAAAAACTACAAAAAAATTAAATATCCCCCTGGCTAATAATGGATCTCAAAATTCTACTGCTGTATCAGAAATGGCCGTATTATTGATGATGGCGGTTAATAGAAAATTACCTCACTTCCATGAAAGAACAATCACTGGTAATTGGAAAAATAATAGCCACGGATTTGATTTATTTGAGATGCATGGAAAAACTTTAGGAATTATTGGATTTGGAAATATTGGAAAAAAAGTAGCAAAAATTTGTAACTCTTTTGGAATGAAAATTTTATATTTTGATAAAATAAGGGCTACAAGAAAATTGGAGAAGAAGTTAAATGCAAAATTTGTAACAAAAAATTCCTTAATAAAAAAATCTGACATTGTTAGTGTTCACCTACACTTAAATGATAAAACAAGAAAAATTATTGATAAAAAATCTATCCAAAATATGAGGAAAAATTCTATCTTGATTAATGTATCTAGATCTCAATTAGTAGATAATAAGGCACTTTTACACGCTTTAAAAAAGAATAAAATTAGGGGCGCTGGCCTTGACGTTCATGATAATGAACCAACACTTAAAAATGATGAATTAAATAATCATCCTGGTGTTGTTGTTACACCACATATCTCAGGATCTACTTATGATACATATCTACGTGTTATTAAGAGCTGTCTTCAAAATATTAAAAACACTGTAAAAAATAAAAAGAATATAAAATGGAAAGTGTAATAATTTCTAGCTATGTATAAAAATAAAATAATATTAGCAATAGTACCTGCCAGAGCTAACAGTAAGGGTATAAAAAATAAAAATTTAAAAAAAATTAAAGGACTTTCCCTTGTTGAACATGCGGGAAATATATTAAAAAAAATTTCTTGGATAGACTATTCAATAATAAGCTCGGATAGTGACAAAATTATAAGGGCAGCTAAAAGATCTAATTTAGAATATATTTTTAAAAGACCAAAAAATATTTCTGGGGATAGAATTGGTGATCATGCTGTAATAAAACATGCACTAAAAACTGTTGAAAGGTTAAAAAAAAACAAAATTGACATAATTTTGTTAATTCAACCTACTTCACCACTAAGAAAAGTTATACATATTAAAAAAGTAATTAAAAAAATAGTAGATGAAAAACTAGACTCCGTTTGGACAATCTCAAAAGTAGATCTTAAGTTTCACCCCTTAAAACAACTTATTTTCAAAAAAAATATTTTATCTCATTATAATCAAAAAGGTAAAGATATTATTGCAAGACAACAACTTTCAAATACTTACTACAGAAATGGGGTCGTTTATGCTGTTACAAGAAAATTAGTTCTAAAGAATAAAAATTTAATAGGTGATAAATCTTCTGGGTACTTAATAAATACTCCACAGCTGTCAATAGATACTGCAAAAGATCTTAAACTTGCAAATAAATTGTTATAAGTTAATTAATTATTTTTTTTAACATACCATCTTTCAAAATCACCTTTAGTTTGCTTTATTTTTTTGGGTTTTGAATTAATATGTTTAAAAAAATTATTACAAGCAATTCTTGCACCAGGAAATTTTAGTGAGTAATACTCATCTAAAAATAAAAAACCATTTTTTACTAAATTTCCCCATATAAAGGGTAGAGCTATATTATAACTATTGTATAAATCTGCATCGATTATAGCTGCAAATAAATTTTTAAATTTCTTATTTCTATTTACTAGAGTTTTTGCAAAATCACCTTTAACCAATATAATATTATCTAAATTTAAAAATTTAATTTTTTCTTGTAGTTCTGTTATTGAGCAATTAGAAAAGTCACCTGACGATGATAGATTATATGAGTTAATTTTATCATCATTTTTTTTTTTTAGAAAACTTATAAATTTTCTATTTTTTAAAACATCATTATAATGGGACTTACTTATAATTTTTTTTTTTAATAATTCGTTCCATCTCAAAAAATGATCCATAGGGTGATTTTTGTGATTTTTTGGAAATCCTGTCCATGAATCGTATCCATAGATTTTTTTTTTAGATCCTATTTCTTTTAAAAAAAGTGCAACACTTAATAAAGATTTACCTTTATGAACACCTGCCTCTAACAGGTCTCCAGGTAATTTATTATGATTTTTTTTAATAAAGTCAAAATATGAAGAAAATGGACCTGGTTTATTATAGTTATAGATATTTAGAACATTAAATTCCCAGTCATTTTTTAATAAATTTTTCATAGATATATAAATCTTTTATACATTTACTTTTTTTTTACAAACCAAAGTTTAAGTTTTAAATTACTGACTTTGTTTAAAAGCTTTTAAACAGTCTAATAAACTTTAAAGAAGATAAAATCTGCATTAATGCAAAGCTATTCTCTAAAGAGTTATCCCTGTAGTATTTGTAGAAACTTTTCACTTTTTCCTGATCAAAGTATGGTGTTTCTTTAATTATTTTTGAATTTATTTCATCTTCAAAATTTTCTCTTAAAACAGTCTTGAACCAACTTTTTTGTGGGTCTGTAATTGTTTTCTTTTTAAGTGAAGATATTCCTAAATGTTTAAAAGTTTTTTTCCAAATCCATCTTTGGGTAAAATCTTTAATTTTATAATCATTTTTTAATCCGAAACAGTATGTAAAAAGGTCGTGATCTAGAAATGGTATTCTAGATTCCACACCACTAATCATAGAGAGTCTATCAACATATTTTAGGACTCTTGGCAAATGTATAAACTTTGTTTCTTGGAATTGAGAATATTTTAATAAATTAAAATTTTTTGGTTTATGCAAAAAGTTACTTTTTTTTGAGAACAAGTATTTATTCAAAAATTCTTTTTTAAATAGGTTAAAATATAAATATGGTACTCCGTCAGATGTAAAATTTCCCTGAGATTTAACTGCATTTAACTGTTGCATTAACTTATTGATGCCAAATTTAATAATATTTTTTTTCGAAAAAATTTTATAAATAATTTTATCAGGTGCGATTTTGTTATTTTTATCTAATAGCCACGGCATGAGATTGTAATCATATCCGGCTAACATTTCGTCACCACCATGACCTTCAAGCATAACTTTAATATTTTGTTTTTTTACTTCTTCATAAAGTTTTTTAATACCAAATAATCTTAATGAGGTAATAGGAGATTCCACGTTAAGTAATAATTCATCAAATTTATCTAAAACATATTTTGGACTTACAATAGCTGTAAAATTTTTCATTTTATTATTTTTTGCAAATTTAGCTGCTAAAAAGGTTTCGCTATTGTCATTGTTAACTTGATCTTTAAATTCATATGTAAAAGTTTTCATTTTGTAATTCAGCAAACTATTACTTTTAGATGCAATCGAACTACTATCATTGCCACCACTTAAACAACTTGCAATTTCTACATCTGATTCTAAATGTTCTTCAATTGCATTATTAAATAATTTTTTTAATTTTATTTTAGTATTTTTAAAACCTGATGATCTGTGTTGATCTGCATCACCTAAATTCCAATAACATTTTTCTTTATCAGAATTTTGAGTAACAATTTTATATGTTGCTGGGGGTAAGGATTTTATATTATTAAAAAAAGTATTTTCTCCATGGTCCATATGTCCCTTCAATAAAAAATCTGCAAATGCATTTTCATTAAATGTAGTTTTATTTAAAAATTTTAATATTGGTTTTATTTCAGAGCAGGCCACTAAAAAATTTTTATCATTGTAATAGTACAAAGGTTTCATGCCGAATCTATCTCTAGCAAGAATACATTTTCTGTTTTCAAAATCGTAAATAACAAAGCTAAACATTCCTTTGAAATTTTCTAATGATTGCTCTTTGTATTTTTCAAAATAATTAATTAATATTTCTGTATCTGAATTACTTGTAAATTTATTGGTATTTATTTTATTTTTTAAATTTTCAGAATTATAAATCTCACCATTAAAAACAATAATTTTTTTTTTAGATAAACTTAGCATTGGCTGTCGACCATTATTTGTAATATCCCTAATGCTCAAACGATAAAAACTTGCTGCAATATCTTCTCCAAAAAATGTAGAAAAATCATCTGGTCCTCTATGACTAATTAACCGTGATGAATTTAAAAATTTTTTTTTATTGATTGGAAGTTTTTTTTTTGAATATACGAAAAGATATCCACACATTATATTATCCTTCTGTAGAATTTTAAATAAAAAAAATATACATACTTAATTTATCTTGTAAACACTTATTAAATTGAATAACTTTGTTCAAGAATTGAACAAAAATATACTTTACTAAAAAATTAGTAGAATATTAATTCTATTTAGTTAATTTAACAAAATTCACAATATGTATTTTTTATATAATTTTTTTCCCTGTGTAATTTTAAATGAAAAGAAAATTTTATATGCACGCATAAGATATTTGGGTGATTTTTTTATTAAAATTAATTTATTTAAATTTACACTTTTTATTTTTAATAAAAATATTAATCCTTTTAAATCAAAAGAATTTAATAGATTCATACAAAATAATAAAAAAAAGTGGAGAAGTACAAAAATAATAAAAAAAGCCAAAAATGATATTGTCTTATTTGAAAATTTTATAAGTCATGCAGCTTATACCTCTAACAATATTTTAATTACAAAATACCTTCAATTATTTGGTGATTGTAAAGCTCAGGGCTTACTGAGAAAAGGAGATATTAAAGGTGAAATTATTTCTAGAAGTTTTGGTATTAATACTTTTTATTTTTACTCATCAGGTGGAATTTATCAGAGATGTAAATATATTAGTAAATCAATTTTATTATTAAAAAATATTAAAGATATTAAAAGTTTAATTAATTTAAGAATAAAAAAAATTGATATTGGATTTTTAACTTATGATTCTTTTATGCGATATACTGGGTATCATACTGCAGAAAAAATTAATTTTAGAATAATTTTATCATTTGCTGATGCCTTGAGGGCTATGGATTTTTATGAAAAGAACTTTAACAATTTAAAAATTGCTCACTTCGTACAGTCCGAAAAAAATTTTGTACCCCTAGGAATTTTTTTTCAAATGTTTCTTCTTAATAAAGCTCATGTTTATTCTAAATTTGGTCCAAATCTTATTACTATTCGTAATTATACAAATTTTAATCAAAGACATTTGGAAAAAAGAACTATATCCAAAAAATTTTTTAATGAAGTTTTTAATAACTATAAAAATCAAAGTATCAAAATAATTGAAAAAGAAATGTCTCTTAGGCCCTCGTTTGGACACTTACCATATTGGAAACCCAAAAAATTTCACAGAAACAAAAAAACTGAAATGAAATTTATAAAAAAAAATAATTTTTATAAGATTTTTGGTTGGGACGAAAAAAAACAAATTGCCACTATTTTTTTACATCATTTAATTGATGGAAACTATAGACATGGGAAAAGAAAAATTTTTAAAGATAATTATACTTGGGCATATCAAACCATTGAATTTATAAAAAAATATAATAAAATTAATTGGATTATTAAGCAGCACCCATCGGAGTATTATTATCAATCTAAGTTTAATTTTTCTCCACACGTTAAAGAAATAGAAAAAAAATATCCCCATATAAGATTGTGTCCTATGAATATAAATGATGCTACAATTAAGAAATTTACTGATATTGCTATTACATCCCATGGCACTTCAGGTGTTGAATTTCCAGCTTATGGAATACCTGCAATTTGTGTTGAAGACTCTTTTTTTACTGATATTGGCTGTTCCTCACAAGCTAAAAACTTAAAACATTACAAACTACTATTAAGTAAAGCACACTCAATGACAAAAATCACTAAACAAAAAGTAGAAAAAGCAAAAGTTTTTCTATTTATTTTTGAAATATTATTAAAAAATAAAAACCTTATCCCCCCCCATGCTCTTAGCAGGGATATTCATGAAGATAAATTTTGGAGATTATTTCCAATTTATTTAAAAAGATTTAATCAAAAAGAAGATCTATTTAAAAAAATGTTTAAGAAACAACTAAATCTCAAATTTAGACATTTAATAAATTTTAATCAATATACAATAAAAAATAAAATTTTTAATGATTATAAATAAATAAAACTTTTACGATTTTTATTATTATCAATTTTTTTATCTAAGTAAAATGAATCAGATTTTATATGTTCTGTGGACAATTCTTCAATTACAGCGCCATGCTTAGAAGAAAACTCATGAACTTCATTCTTTTTAATCGTTTTGAGATCACCCGATTTTAAAATAAATTTTTTCTTATCGAGTGTTAAACTTATAGTTCCATGCAAGATAAAAAAGCTCTCTTCTTTTACTTTGTGAAATTGTGCGGGATGTTTTTGTCCCGGAAGCATTATAATTAATTTTTTACAGTAACTATGGTTAATTATATTAATCATAGTTATCCCATATTTATAAAAATTTTGTATGCCATAATGGTGTGATACCTCTAACCTTGCATTTTTTGGTAATGTAACGTTGGTCATGTCCAATAATGTTTTAACTTCATCTCGAATTTTTTTTATTGGTGAATAATTATCTATAATATTTATATCATTAATTTTTAAGGGCGAATCTTTAGATAAACTTTTTGTTGTTGATATTAAATGAGTTCTTAAAAAGTCATTTGCCTTTAATTGATTCTTGATTGCGGGAAATGCAAAGTATATATCGGACTTTTTTATTGTAGTTCCCTTAGAAGTATTTTTTCGTAAATATATTCCCCTTTTAAATTGAGACAGTTGTACATTTTCTTCTTTTATACTTTTATT
>Ga0307986_10003766_pt1 | contig 10450 bp, 9 predicted proteins | sample EllFjometageno82_FD_203170 | JGI IMG/M metagenome (GOLD analysis project Ga0307986, IMG submission 203170) | Marine microbial communities from Ellis Fjord, Antarctic Ocean - #82 | ecosystem: Environmental > Aquatic > Marine > Unclassified | place: Southern Ocean | collected 2014-10-09
ATGGGTTTGGTCCGCATCTAATTTGCGATGCTTGCGGTTATGGCGACGTTGCTTGGTGTCCTTCGACAAATCTTCGTCCCAATCGTTATTGCGCACTAATTCTAGACCCCCTCACATAATATTGAGGCTGGCCAGACAAATAACCTTCTGTGCTCAACCGAAGAGATCGTTGATCTCATCATCGTCATCGTCATCGCCTTCTTCCGTTTCACCAACGGGTTCTTCGACGGGTTCCTCGACGGTTTCTTCAACGGATTCTTCAACGACTTCTTTCGCTGATTCTTTCGTTGCTCCTTCACCGGCGGGTGAAAACAATCCATCTTCATCATCAAAGTCTTCAGTATGTGCATTCATTCCGAAGATATCTACTTCAGAAGGTAGAATTCCTTTTCTTGAAAGATATAGTGCTTGGGTTTTGGTGTAGCGATGTTTTACATCAGCCTTAGCATCTTGAAAATCCCATGGCCATACAATAATCAAATCACCATCACGAACCCATTGTCGGCGGCGCATCTTACCAGGAATTCTTGCCATACGAGTCTCCCCGTCAGCACATAGAACTGTTACACGGCGTCCACCGAGTATCTGTTCAGCAATAGCGAACATTTCGTTGACCTTCTTGTTAGGCATCTTGACACGTATTTTGGAGGATTCTCCCCCTGCAGACCCCATAAGACGAGCTAATTCTTCCTCATCTACTCGCTCTTCGCGCCTGCGGCCCATAAGTCATTCCAAAAGCCCTTCCTACTTGAAGGCAGATACTGGTATCACGCTAGATTTAGGCTCTCTGCCGCACGATAGCACATTTCGATAAGGGTGTCGCTTGACAATCCTAGGACGACTGTCGCTACCAAACAAATCCAAATAGCCATTCGAATAGATGCCCCGTATGGTAATGGCTTACGGCGGCCTTCTTCTGGAACTTCAAGGAACATTATAACACCAATTCGCAGGTAATAGAACACTGAAATTGCGCTGTTGAGGAACATGGCTAGTGCTAACCACCAAATCCAGTGAAGGTCAGAGAATGATACTGAACCACCCATCCATTGGTCCCCAATACTTGTTGAAACAATTGCTGCAACAATTAGGAACTTAGACATGAAACCGGCCAATGGAGGCACTCCTGCTAATGCAAGCATGAATATGAACATCGCAGTACCGATTAGTGGGTCTCGGCGTGCTAAGCCAGATAATGCGGATAATCTGCTCGCTCCGCCTTCCATCTCCAATAATCCCAAAACAAGGAATGCTCCAAGTTTGAAAGCGACTAAGACGAATAGGTGGAACATTATTGCAGCAACGAGTGCTTCTGCATGATCTGCCGGTGCTTCGACATGGCCCCAATGCCATGCACCAACTGCAGTCAAAGCAGCCATCATGTATCCTGCGTGAGCTACAGACGAGTAGGCAAGCATACGCTTAGGGTTGGTTGAACCCAAAGCGGCCAGGTTACCCCAAGTCATCGTAACTACCGAGAGGGTTGCAAGTGCGTATAGCCAAATCGCACTACCATCGGTTTGTGTATCAGGAAGAGCAACCACGAGAAGAATTCGAATTAGTCCAATCATACCCATTGCCTTGGAGGCTGTTGCTAGTATACCCGCAACTGGAGAATTTGCTCCTGCGTATGCATCGGGAGCAGCAAAGTGGAATGGTGCCGCACTTACTTTGAAACCGAATCCAACCAATACTAATCCAAGAGCGATTGTGGCCAATATACTACCATCGCTCCAACTTGCAGACAAGGTAGACAATTGTAGACTACCAAACTCTAGGTAAAGCAGAGATAAGCCGTACAAACCCACTCCGCTAGCAACTGAACCTACGATGAAATACTTCACTCCAGCTTCGGCCCCAGCCTTGGATTCCTTGTGGAATGCTACTAGAACATATGTCGCTAAACTTGCAAGTTCTAATCCGACAAACAGAACGAATAAGTCTTGAGCCAAAGCGACCATACACATTCCCAATGCTGTTGTTAGCATCAAGATGTATAGGTCGGCCTGACGACGGTTGTCGTACATTTCTTCAAGGGTTTTCTTTCCTTCGAAAGTGTGAGCTGGCACACGGTCTAGGCTAGCCATAGATGCTAGAAGAATGGCGGCTAAGAAAATTATTTCAAAGAAACGAGAGAATGCATCTATCTGGAGCAATACAATATCGCCACTGGTAACTGTTGTAGTTTCCATATTTCCATCGATGGCCTCTATTACCATCATTCCCACTGCAACAAATAGCGTTGCAGTGCCCAGCATACCAGGTAAAGCAGGTGAGCCTGTCAACTTGAATCTGCGACCTCCGAAGAACCAAGGAACTTGAACCTTAGTCAGCGGAATTCGGAACTTAGAGTTTCCAAGGTTTGGTAAGATAAATACTGCAATCAAACCAACGACAAGAACCATTTCAGGAGCAAATGCTCGCCAGAATTCATTAGAGAATACTTCTGTTTCCATTCAGATACCCCCATTGAATACGCCTTCGAAGAGGGCTACAGCCCATTGGTCCATCATTCCCAATGCAATGAATGGGAAGACTCCAAAGATTACTATAAATATTGCTAGAATAATCATTCCGATATTCTCTGAAAGTGTGATATCAGGAGGTGTTTCTCCGTTTAGTGACTCGGGAGGTTGTCCTTCATCTCCACCTTCGAATATTGTTCGTTGCATCGACCATAGGTAGTATGCTGCTGTAATTGCTAGTACAAATCCAGGCAGTAGAATCCACCAACCATAGGTTGGCCAATAAGCGAGTAAGACCATCAATTCTGCAACGAATCCTGCAAGCAAAGGTAGACCAAGGCTTGCCATCCACGCAAACATCATGTAAACCGATAGGTATGGAGACCACCTTGCCATTCCACGCATTGAATCTATTTCCATCGAATGATAGTGATGCTTGAATGCACCACAAACTGCGAACAACATTGGGGAAATGATTCCGTGAGCGAACATCATGAACACAGCAGCTGCATATCCGATTGGTTGCATACTTGCGATTCCAAGTAAGATCACACCCATGTGAGAGACTGAAGAATATGCAACCATTTTCTTGAGGTTGGTTTGTCCAAGACAAACCACAGCACCCCATACAAGTGAGATTAAACCAATCGCCATGATGACGTCTTGGTAGTATAACAAAGCGTCAGGGAAGATTGCAATTGGTATGCGGAGCATTCCGTATGCTCCCATCTTCAGCATAACACCAGCCAGTAACATCGAGCCCCCAGTTGGTGCTTGAACGTGGGCATCGGGAAGCCAAGTATGGAAAGGAACGGCTGGTAATTTAACCAAGAATCCAAGCATCAGCATTGCAAATAGTACATTTTGCATATCTTTGCCAAGGAATACATTACCACCCATATTGAATGCTGTTGCATTGGAGAATAGTACTGTCATGTCAAAGGTACGCCCCGTCACAGTTCCATATTGAGAACCACTACCTTCTGGCTGTAGGAAGTAGAGTGTAATTAGACCCAATAACATGATTACAGATGCACAGAAAGTGTAGATGAAGAACTTCTGAGCTGCATATCTACGATCTTTTCCGCCCCACTTTAGAATCAAGAAGAACATTGGAATCAAAGTTAATTCCCAGAAGATATAGAACAAGAATAGGTCAAGTGCAACGAATACACCAATCAATGCTCCACCCATCATCAGTAAAAGAGGAAAGTAAGTCGCTCCATCTTTTTCATTCCAAGTCGTGATAATAGTTACAGGAACTAAGAAAGTGGTTAGCCATACCATAGGGAAGGAAAGGCCATCCAAGCCTACGTGCCAAGAAACTCCGATGGATTCTATCCAAAGGTATTCTTTCTCAAGAGCATATTCATTATACGCTAAATCCCAATCCACCAGTATCAACCAATCGAAGAATAATGCAGTTGAAATCGCTAACGGTATCAATGATGCACAAAGTGTGAATAAACGGATAGGTACTGCGATAATTTCCTTACGAGAACGTTTTTCTTGGCTTGCGAATGCAAGAAGAATAACACTGACAATAATTGGGAATCCTACAAGAGGAATACTAATCCAATCTACTGTCGTATTAGAGTCATTAAGTGATGGGAAGAAAGCCATCAAACCTGCTACGACAACCAATAGGCCACCGATTAACATGAACTCCTTGTTCTTGATATCCATTGTTTGATTACCGCTCAATCAAGCCACCCCCCATAGTAACATGAAAATCACTAATGTTCCCAATGCAGCCATCATGATGTAATCTCGAGCGCTACCAGTAGTTAGAGAACGAACTCTTCTGGATGCTTCTTGACTGGTTGTTTCAATCGTCTTGATTACACCATCGATAACCTTCGTATCAAAGATAGCAGAAATATTTGCGAAACCAACAACGATTTTCAGCATTGCAGCATCATAGAGATCATCGAAATATAATCTCTTGTGCAAGGCTTCTGCAAGACTTGAATTTGCCCATTCGCTATTATCGAATTTAGAATTACGATTTACTCTAGCAGAGAGAGTAATCACCCACTGCATCCAAGGTTTTGCTTTCTCACCGTCATCTAGACCTCCACCGTATAGCGCCATAGCAAACGATGGACCTAGAATTAACGATAGTCCAATTGCAACATATGTTAACACCATCAAGAATGGGTCGTGATTTAGGAACACATGTTCCAGTTCAGAACCCACTCCACCTATGAAACTAGAATAATGTCCGGTCTCAAAGTTACCCAACCATTTGCCTGCATGCATACCAGCTAGAATGAATGCACTAAGTGTCATGAATGTCAATATAACTAGAGGGATTGGTATCCAAGCAGTTTGCTCTTTAACATTTTTAGCAACTTCAGTTTTTGGTTTTCCAGCGAATGTCATGAGCCACATTCTCGACATATAGAATCCAGTCATACCAGCACCGATTAGTATCAACATTGCAGGGAATAAGAAAATCGGTTCCTTCAATGCGACTTGCCATGCACTAGAAATGATTCCTTCCTTAGACCAGAAGCCGCCGATTAATGGAATACCAATAATCGACATACTACCAAAGAACATCGCAGTAGCGGTGATTGGCATTCGACTTGCTAAGCCACCCATGTTTTCCATGGATTGTGCATCGAAGTCATCGTCATCATGCCCGTCGCCATCTCCGTGATGTGCAATGTCATGATGTGCATGATGCATTTCATGAATAACGGAACCCGATGCCATGAATAGCATACCTTTTGCCATCGCGTGGTTGAATAGATGGAAGAGTGAAGCGCCCATTGCAAATGCTGCTAACTCTTCATATCCATTGTTTGCAAACCATAGAGCAGACCCGAGTCCTGTGAAGATGTATGCTAATTGACTCATTGTGGAGTATGCTAGTACTTTCTTCAAATCCACCTGTACGAAGGCGATAAGTGCAGCCATAACAGCGGTAATTCCACCGATACAAGCGATGATTATTGCTAGAGTTGAGAGCGCACCTAATTCTGCACCGCTGAAGAATGGGAACATTCTTGCAACAAGATACAATCCAGCGTTTACCATAGTAGCTGCGTGAATAAGAGCGGATACTGGGGTTGGTCCTTCCATTGCATCCGGTAACCAAACATGGAGTGGGAATTGTGCAGACTTACCGACTGCACCAATAAACATCATTCCCAATGCAAGTTGAAGGTCCCCTGGGTCAACTGCAGCGATATTTGCTTTATCGAATACATATGCATAGTCGAGGTGGCCATCGAATAAATTCCACAACATCACTAGGCCGATTATTAGGAATACATCTCCCACACGTGTGGTTAGGAAAGCCTTCTTTGCAGCGTAAGATGCGCTAGGTCGCTCCCAATAGAAACCGATTAGAAGATATGAACAAAGTCCCATCAACTCCCAGAAGATGAATAACCAAAGGAATGAATCTGCGAGTACCATTCCAAGCATACCGCTACAGAATAATACAAACTCAGCATAGAAACGATGATTTCGGTTTTTGTTAATTGGATCGGTGTTCATGTATCCAATTGAGAATATATTAATCAAGAAACAAAGGAATGCTGCAACAAATAGTAACATCACTGTTAGATGGTCGATATGTATTCCAACGCCGAATACCTTAGTGGTAATCGCGCCGGTTTCTGCATTCCACCATGATGATTCAAACCAGGTGAAAATATTGGCTGAACCTACATGGTTCATATGTTCCTTGATTACTAACAGGGTAAGAACAAGGCTTGCTCCCATTACAGTTAGAGCGATGATTCCTCCTTCCTTGACATTCTTGACCCAGGTCGGTGTTCCATTGAACAACTTGCCAAGCAATAGAATGACAGGGAATGCCAGCATAGGCAATAGGGGGATTAGTACAGCATAATCGATGATTCCGGATTCACTCATGATATCACCTCAGTTCTTCAGCAGATTTACCTCATCGAGAGAAATCGTCTCGTGCTGACCATACATTGAGAGGAAAATCGCTAATCCAATAGCGACTTCTCCTGCTGCGATTGCGATTGCGAAGATTGCATAAACCCATCCGGTTACATCTCCCCAGTGATTGGCTGCTGCAACGAATTGTAAGTTTACTGCGTTAAGCATTAATTCGATACACATCAGAACAACAATTGCGTTCTTTCGACTAAATGTACCCCAAAGTCCGATGATGAACAAAATGGCTGCTAAGCCGGATACCCATGCTGGATCAATCATTCTTTTTCACCTCCAGAAAGTTCCCATTCTAGATTCACAAGACGCTCATCACGAACAAGATATGCCGCTCCAACCATGGCCATAGCCATCAAGAAACCAAGTGCTAGCAATGGTAATGCCCAATCGCCAAATAATGCAGAAGCAAGGTCGCTAGTTGTAAGTATTTCATCTGAAGAATCTTCCCAGATTACATCTGCTGAAACTGCAGAAATTAATACAGCCCCAAAGAATACCAAGCCGACTCTTGCAAGTATAGAAAGTAGTCTCATTCGAAATCCTCCTCCAAAATTTGCCTTCTAGTCAGCATAATACCGAATAGTACTACCAGCATTACACTAGCTAAGTAAACTAAAATCTGGATTACCGCAAGGAACTCAGCACCCATTAGGATGAAGATTCCCGCTACACCTATGAAACAGAAAATCAAACACATCATTGAATGTGCAACTCTTTGCATGTAGATTAGACCCAGAGCGCCGCCGATGACGATTGTGCTCATGAGGAAGAATACCCCGATTTCCAAGTATGCTGCGAGATCCATATTCAGGCCTCCGCTGCAGCGGCCTTTGCCGCTTTCTTTGCTCTCTTGTCGCGTTCTTTGCTCGCTCTCTTAGCAAGTTCAGAATCTACCGCTTCTTGATGGTCGCCAACCAGTACTCTGGTTCGACTAGCATCCATCCAAAGTTCTTGACGGCTGAATCCAGACATTCCATCGTATTCGTTAGTCATGAAGAATGATGTGAAATTACACGCTTCCATGCAAAGTCCACAGAACATACATCGGCCAAGGTCAATTCTACCCGATACGATTTGGTCATCTGCTGGATACAAGGATTCCAATGCAACAGTGTCGATTTCGCCACTGTCGTTCCAACGCATTTTTGCGCTATCTCCGGTTAAGTCGAGAACTTCTCCAAATCGCCACTCGTTAGGAGCGTCGGTATGTGCGGTCGCTAGATTGAATGAAGCCATAGTTTCTGCAACTTCTGGCTTTTCGATAGCAGCGAACTTTCCAACTTCTATCTCTGCTCCGAATCCTTCCCATTCACCTTCAGCACTATCTAGAACGTCAACACGTAATTCTGTGGTCATATGCAAACAAGCGTTTGGACATACGTTGACACACATCTTACATGCAGTACAAGTCTCCCAAATTACACCAATCCTTCCATTATAATTACCTGGAACGAACAACCAAGGCTCTATTTCCTCAATACGCTCGTAAGGGTAACTTACCGTTTGTGGCTTCCAAATAGTTGGGGTTAGGTCTGTACCTGAACGGTCAGGTGCGTACTCGTGAGCAGTGATGTCGTTGAGATGCTTTGTCTTCTCTGCACGAGCGATAGCACCATCGTCAAGGAATTCTGGGTGTACAGTGTTATGATAACCGCTAGAGAATCTACGACCAATGAAATCAAAGGTTCTAAGAAATGTCAATCCAGTTATTTTAAACGGATACCAAAATAAGTTTCTAAAATTGGGCTTACCATGTGGATGTGATACCATATTCTCACCTCACTCCTTTCCCGCAGTATGCTTTCCCGCAGGAGTCATCGTTCGAATGTGATACATGCGTTCTTCATTCTCCACGATGTTTTCATCTTTCATTAGAATAGCGAAGAGGCCAATCCAGAACATTGTTGTCAAGATAGGCAATCCCCACGGAAGTGTGTATCCCTGAATCGTAAGGTCCCAAGTCCATCCACCAGCCACGGTATCGGATAATGCACTAGCGTCAAAGAAATACAGACGGTAGATGAGCGAAAGAGCAACCTGAAGTACAGCGAGTGGCAGTAGCATTCTCCATCCAAATTCAAGAATCTGATCTGTTCTAATTCTTGGAAGAGCAGTTCGTGCCCAAACGAATACTACAGTGAAGATAAACCAGGCCTTGAGCAAAGTCCAAATCACTCCAGGAATGGCTAACCATGCCGCTCCCAAGTACGGTATTGAACCAATAGTTCCTGCAAATGGAGCATGCCAACCGCCCATGAAGAAGTGAGCGAATAGAATACTAGCTGCGTAAACTCGCATGTACTCTGCAGCGAATAGAAGTCCGAATCTCATGCCGCCGTATTCAGTCCACCAGCCTTCTACCAGTTCAGCTTCTGCTTCCGGCATATCGAAAGGAATTCTTTCTACCTCTGCTATCATGCTGATTAAGAATAGTACTGCACCTAGTGGCATCAAGAAGAGTAACCAGGTTCCTGAAGAATGTTGGAAGTGGACTATCTCAATGAAATTGAAAGAGCCAGCCATGATACAAACTCCCAAGATTGACAAGAGGAGTGGTATCTCATATGCGGTCAGTTGTGCCGCGCTTCTAATTCCTCCAAGTAGAGTGTACTTGTTGTTGGAAGACCATCCTGCGAAGAAGACTCCTAATGGTGCGATGCCGAAAATTGCGAATGCGAATAGTACTGATAATTCGGGGTTTGCCGCATAGATTCCACTCGAGAGTGGAACCATCCCTAGGATCATAATTGTTGAAGAGATTACCAAGAACGGCGCTAATTCAAAAATAATTTTGTCAGCACGGCTAGGTACCATGTGTTCCTTGGTTAGGAATTTCATTCCATCTGCAATATTCTGGAAGAACCCGGGGAAAATTGTAACCCCATACCACGAACGATTTCCTACTCTGTTGACCATTTCATGCTTGTGCCCCGAGTTACCGGCCACTTTGTTTAGCCATCGGTTTACTGCACCAATTGGCTTTCCTAAACCATATGGAACCATGTTCCACCATTCTCCGGCTGTAACGCCATTTTCTCCAACCCAAAGGGAACGGAGTGCGGTTGTTGCACCACGGCGGTCGTTTACACGAGCATAGAATTTTCGCTCTATCCACAAAATCATGAACATTGATAGCATGATTCCACCGAATGTGATCAAACAGACAGACAGTGTGAAGATAAAGAATGCAATATCATTGGCTGAAGATTCGAGGAATGTCCCTTCCAATAGCCAATTTGCACCGTCGCGAGTACGGTAATAGATGAAGTCGTGAAGCCCTAACCAATCATTCATGATAATCACCTCAACGGTCGGTCTCCCCGATACATGGGTCGAAACTTCCCATGATTGCAGGTATATCTGCAATCTTGTAACCAATCATAGTCTTAGCTACATATGGAATTGTGATAAACATTGGAGAACGGATGGATAGTCGATACGGGTGCTTTCCCCTTCCGTCTCCGCCACCTTGAATGTAGAAATTAGAAACACCCCGAGTACATTCGTAGGTGCTGAATCCAGTAGCGCCTTCCGGTGCACGGGTTGGAGCCTTTGTGAGAATCATCTCATCCCCTGGCTGATAGTGTGTATTTGCGCCGCCTGGAATCTTGTCGATAGCATCGAGTAACATGCGGCAGGATTGGCGCATTTCTTCCATGCGGACACGGTAGCGATCATAACAATCTGCACCTTTCACGCTGGTCGGTTTCTCAACTGCAGGCTCCCAGTCTACTTGGTCGTAAACGGAGTATGGATTGGTCCAACGTGTATCGGTATTTACTCCCGCTGCACGGATATTTGGCCCGGTAACTCCTGCGTTTAGTTGGTCTTCAGCGGTAGCGTATCCCACTCCTTGAAGTCTAACCAGCCAAATTGTAGATTCATCAAGAAGCATTTCGTATTCCTTAATTCTGTGTTCAAACAACTTGACTTTCGCCTTCAAGCGATTACCCCAACCGATAGGGATGTCTCTCTTGACACCACCAATTCGCGGGTAATTGTAATGCATTCTTGAACCGCCAAGTTCCTGTAATAAATCTAAGAAC
>Ga0307986_10003769_pt1 | contig 10445 bp, 10 predicted proteins | sample EllFjometageno82_FD_203170 | JGI IMG/M metagenome (GOLD analysis project Ga0307986, IMG submission 203170) | Marine microbial communities from Ellis Fjord, Antarctic Ocean - #82 | ecosystem: Environmental > Aquatic > Marine > Unclassified | place: Southern Ocean | collected 2014-10-09
GGTTATGATGTATGGGGAATGCTTGCGTTTCCGTTAGAAAGTGATTTTTCCAAACAACTTTACCGCTTATTTTATTAACAAACTATTTTTTTGACATCATTAATGTTTAAAATATACATATAACTATGAGTTCATTAATTAAAATATCTCCCTCTATTCTTTCTGCAGATTTTAGTAGGCTAGGTGAAGAAATAGTTGCTCTGGAAAAAGCAGGTGCAGATTATATTCACATAGACGTTATGGATGGGCATTTTGTACCTAACATAACAATTGGGCCAGAAGTTATCAAAAGACTAAGACCTATAACAAAACTTACATTTGATGTTCATTTGATGATTGAGCCTGTAGATAATTTTATTAAAGATTTCGCGGACGCAGGTTCGGATATTATTACCTTCCATCCTGAAGCTACTGAAAATTTATCAGAAACTATTAAACTGGTTAAAAGTTATGGAAAGAAAGTTGGTGTTTCATTAAAACCTGAATCACCAATCAATTTAATTACATCATATATAGACCAGATAGACTTGATTTTAATTATGAGTGTAAATCCAGGTTTTGGTGGGCAAAAATTTATGCCTGAAGTTTTAGATAAAATGAAAAAACTTAGAGATATAACTAATGAAAAAAAGCTCAGCATCGACATAGAAATAGATGGTGGCATTAATTTTAATAACAGTAGGAAAGCAAAAGACTACGGGGCAAATATTTTAGTTTCTGGTTCAACTGTTTTTAAAGAAAATAACGGTGATCTAAAAAAAAATATTCAGTTACTTAGAACTAATTAATGTTTAACTTCCAGGCTGTTTATTTTTACTTCTTAGCGGTAAAAATTACTGTGGCACGGTTTTTAAAAAAAATTTATTTTAGAACGGATTATTACAATAGATCTTTAAAAACTAAGTTACCCGAACAATTATACTTTTACCCAAATCCATTTTTACTCTCTTCTTTTGTTGATCAAAAGATTTTCACTTTTAAACTTTCACAAATTAATATTGAAACATTTTGGCATGAATGCACAAACGATAAGGAGGAGGGAGATCTTAATAGTTTTTTTTGGTTAAATTTAATTAATAGAAAGAATGATGGTTTGGTAATACAAAAAGTTATCACTATTTGGATAAAAAAAAATAATAGATATAATAAAAAAAATTGGCAAAATTTACATATTAGTAAAAGAATTGTAGCATGGATTCTTAATACTGATATTATTCTAAATAATACAGATAGCTCATTTAAGAAATTATTTTTTAATTCTATTATCTGTCAGGTTAATCATTTAAAAAATAATTTAAATTTTGAAAACAATCCTGCAAAGAAAATTGAAATTATATCTGCGATTATTTTATCTGGGCTTGTTTTTAAAGAATATAATAAAAATTTTGAACTTGGCATCAAAGCACTTAAAAATATAGTTGAAAATTTTTTTGACAATGATGGCTGTCCTATTAATGGAAATACCTACGATCTCGTACAATGCTCAAAATTTTTAATCTTAATTAAAGAATGTTGCAAAGATGCTCAAGAATATATCCCTGATTATTTGGATGATATTGTAGATAAATTAGTAAACTGCTTATACTCTATAAAAACTCCCACTCATAAAAATCCTCTGTTTAATGGCGCTAGTGAATTTAAAATGGGTTCATATTTAAATTATCTAGCTGGACTAGAATATACTGCAAGTAAAACTCGGAATAAAGTTAATCAAATTCATATCTCAAAAAGTAAAATTTTTTTACTTTTCTTTGATGTTGGGTCTCCACCCAAAAAAGAAAATTCAAGTAACTATCAGTCTGGACCTCTATCTTTTGAATATTTTATTGATAATCGAAAAATAATAACAAACTGTGGATTTGGTAATAAAATATCAAAAAAAGCAAAATTAATTAGTAGACTTACCTCTGCTCAATCAACACTATGTCTTAATGATCTCTCTGTAGCTAAATTTGAAAGAAATAGCTTAATTAACAATATTTTTGGTGCCTCAATAATTTCTTCTTTTAAAGTTTACGATTATAAGACCGATGAAGATATAAGTTCTATTTCTGTTTCGGCTAAACATGATGCTTATCAAAATAATTTTAACTATATTCATGAAAGAAAAATAAAAATAACAAAAAAAAATGGAAATTTAATAGGAGTGGATAATTTAATTTCGAGAAGTAATAGTGAAAACTTACCCAATAATTACAGTATCAGATTTCATCTTTATCCAGGAATTAATGCAGTGCAAACAATAGGTAAAAATTCAGTACTAATTCAAATAGAAAAAAATAAATCATTAGTATTTACTGCCTCTGGTGAGAATCTTTCCTTAGAAAAAAGTATATTTTTAGGAAGAAATCAAATAATTAATAATTCTTGTATAACGATATCAGGAATATTAAAAAAAAATGAGAATAAAAAGATTCATTGGGAACTTAAAAAAAATAATTAAACATGTCACCAAAAATTAAAACTGCTTTAATATCAGTTTCAGACAAAACAGATCTCACCCGTGTACTAAAAACACTAAGCAAATATAAGATTAAAATTGTTAGTTCAGGTGGTACGTACAGATCTATTAAAAAATTAGGATATCGTTGCACCGAGGTCTCTAAATATACTGGGTTTAAGGAAATGTTAGATGGACGGGTCAAAACGCTGCATCCTAAAATACATGCTGGTATTCTCCATGATAGATTAAATAAAAAACATTCTACAGAAATGACTGAACGAAACTTTCCATCTATTGATTTAATTATTGTAAATTTTTACCCATTTCAAAAAATAGTAACTAGTTCTAAGAGTAATAAGAAAATTATTGAAAATATTGATATTGGTGGGCCTACTATGGTACGTGCTGCGGCAAAAAATTTCAAAAATGTTTTAATTATAACTAATAAAAATGATTACACGGATCTAATAAATGAAATTGAAAAAAATAAAGGAACAACATCTTTAAATTTCAGAGAATATATGTCCAGTAAAGCTTTTGGCTTAACTGCTTATTACGATGCTATGATAGCAAATTGGTTTAATCAAAAATTAAATATAAAATTTCCTGAAAGAAAAACTGTATTTGGAAGAAAATTTAAAGAATTAAGATATGGGGAAAATCCTCATCAAAAAAGTTCAATCTATGTGAGTGACTATGATGACAAAGAACTAGGCTTAAGACAGCTAAATGGAAAAGAACTTAGTTATAATAATTATAATGATATTTTTGCTTCTTTAGAAATATTACTATCTTCTGGGCGTGATTCATCAACTGTTATTGTTAAACATGCGAATCCTTGTGGTGTATCTATAAATAAGTCAAGTTTATCATCTTTTAAGAATGCTTTTGCTTCTGATCCCTTGAGCGCGTTTGGGGGTGTAATAGCATGTAATTTTAAGATTAGTAAAATAATTGCAAATGAAATAAATAAAAACTTTTCAGAAGTTATTCTAGCAAAAGGTTTTGAAAAAGATGCTTTACATGTTTTGAAGAAAAAGAAAAATCTAAGAATAATTGATATTACAAAATACAAACCCAAAAATAAAACTACCTTAAGAAGTTTCAATAATTCCTTTTTGATACAAGATAAAGATAAATTAATTTTTAATCAGAAAAATTTAAAATTTGTTACCAAAATTAAACCAACAAAAAAAGAATTAAAAGAAATCAAATTTGCATGTAATGTTTCAAAATTTGTTAAATCAAATGCGATCGTTTTAACAAATAATTTTTCAACAATTGGAATTGGTGCTGGTCAGTCTAGTAGACTCGATAGCTGCAGAATTGCAGTACAAAAAGCTAAATTTTTTCAAAAAAGCAAAATAAAAAATTCTATAGCATCTTCAGATGCTTTTTTCCCTTTTCCTGATGGCATAAAATCATTAATTACTGCTGGTGTAAAAATAATTGTTCAACCAGGTGGTTCTATTAAAGATCAAGAGGTTATCGATGTTGCTAATAAAGCAAAGATCAAGATGATTTTTACCGGCATAAGACATTTTAATCACTAATTATAACCTGTCAATTTTAGCAGCCAAAATAAAATCACTTTCGGAGAGGCCCTTAATTGCGTGTGTAAATATTTTTATCTTTGCGTAGCCCCAGCCAAAATAAACATCTGGATGATGGCCTTCTAACTCTGATATATTTCCTACTTTGATAACAAAGCTTTGACTGTCACTAAAATTTTTAAATTTAAATTTCTTTATTAAATAAAAATTTTTTTCATTATTATTTTCCACAATCCATCCATCCACTTTTTTTATATACCTATGAATCTCTGAGATATCAAAAGGAGGGACGCTACCATCACATGATATACATTTTTTTTTATATAAATCCGTCATTTGTTAGTTGTAAAAAGTTTGATTTGATTTAATTTTTATTTTTTTAAAATATTTTTTTAAGTTTAAATGGAGCGGGCAAAGGGATTCGAACCCTCGACCTTCTCGTTGGCAACGAGACGCTCTACCACTGAGCTATGCCCGCTTAGCATTTTCTTTTGCAATTTAACCACATAAATACTGCATTACAAGTTGAGATTTTACTTTTTATTTAATAATTTGTGTATGTATGTGGAGCTAAAACTATTTCTCAGCCGTACCTTACTTATACTACGGGACATTCTCTTAAAGATTATTAGTGTTGTTAAACCTAAAGGATTTGCAGAAAATGTTTTTTGTAGGTCTCGTTGGCAACGAGATGCTCTACCACTGAACTATGCCCACAAAGAAATATCATCATAAATAGAGTTTTTTTAAGTAAGCCAAAAAATGTTTCTATTGTTAATGTAATTTTTGGAATATAGTTCTAATTAATTATGAAACTAAAATTACCTCAAACAGTTCCAGTTTTTCCTCTAAGTGGAGTTATTTTCTTTCCGAAAACTAATCTACCACTGAACATCTTTGAACCTAGATATTTATCATTGATTGATGATTGTGCAAAATCAGATAGATATATGGGTCTAATACAATCTAAAAAGAGTGGCACAGAAGTATATTCTGTTGGCTGTCTTGGAAAAATTACAGAAAATAAAAAAACCAGAGATGGTAGAATACTCGTAAATTTAATTGGTATTACCCGTTTTGAAATTAAATCAGAAGTAAATAATAATAAAAGCTATCGGGAATTTGAAGTATCTTACGATAAATTTGATAAAGATCTAGATTCAAAAAAAGAGAATCCTGTGAAAAAAGAAACAATTAATGAGCTGTCAGAGAAAACTAAGTTTTTTTTTAAAAAAAACGGTTTACTTCTAAATTGGAAAGAATTTGAAAAATTAGATGAAGACCAAAGAATAAATACACTAGCAATGATTGCGCCTATCTCAAATGAAGAAAAGCAAACTATCTTGGAATCAATTAGTATTCAATCTAAGACAAAAATATTAGCTGAAATAATAGAGTTTTATTTGCACGAAAGTTCAGTTAATAACTTAACAGTACAATAATTAGGTGATTAAACCTTTATCAGATATCACCTGACTCATTTTTTTAATAAAAGTAAATTTACTAATTTTATTGAGTATTGTTCTTTTTATTGGTGAAAAATATTTATGATTCTTGAAAAATATATTAGTTAGATCTATTCCTAGTCCCATAATATTATTTTCTGGTTTTCTAGCTTTGTAAAAATCATTTAGTAGAAAACTATTTTTTAATGGCAAGCCAAGTTGTAATATATTTCTCATTAATTCTGCTAATTTTTTAATATCCCTTAATACTAGATTAAAACCTTGACCGGCCATAGGATGTACAGCATGTAAACCGTCGCCTAAAATCAATACATTTTTTTTATAATACCTTGTCTTCAAATTTAGGTTAATTGGAAATGATTCAATATTATTAATTTTTTTAATTTTTAAATTTGTTGGTAAAATTTTAATTTTTTCTCTTAGAGTCTTTTCAAGAAATTTTATTTTATTTTGAAAAAATATATTACTAACGCTCCATACTACAGAAAATGTTTTTTTGTTAAATGGAAGGATCGCCAGAGGTCCTTCTTTCAGAAAAAATTGGCTAACTCTATTAATTTTAGTATTATGTGTAACAGTTGCTGTCAAAGCTATTTCTTTATAATTTTTTTCAATTGTTCTCCCTTCAGAAATATTGTTATAAAGTTTAGACTGAATACCTGTGCTTAAAATTATTAAATCATAAAAAAATTTCTTTTTTTTTAACAAAATATTTCCATCTACGCAATTAATACTTGTTATATTTTTTTTTATTAATTTAATATTTTTTTTTTTTTGAATTAGTTTATTTAATTTTTGTTTTAATTCCTTGTTTTTAAAAATGTACATTAAATTTTTTTTTTTTTCTTTAAAATTTAAAAAATTATTAATGATTTTATTATCTTCATAAAATAACTTAATTTCTTTACTTGGCCAAAAAATGCTAAAATTTTTTATATTAAATCTTTGTTTAATAAACTGATAGCTACTTTCTGATATAGCCGTCGTTCGATCATCATTTTTTAATTTTTTAAAATTACTACCTATATATAAATCAATTTTAATATTTTCTTGACTCAAAACTAAAGCTGAGGAAAGACCAGCTAAACCATCACCAATAATACAAATTTTTTGTACGTTCATATTTTAAAATTTTTATCAATTAAATAAAAATGATACAAAGTAAACTAAATGATTCGTTAAATGAATAATGATTTATAAAAATATTGCACATTTTTTACGCAGACGAACCATTGAATTAATAGGTTTAATCTTAATATTTAGTGCTTTATTGCTGGCAATTTCTTTTTTTTCATATTTACCTTCTGATCCTATTCTTATTCACGGTTCGCAGAATGTCGATATTAATAACTTGCTGGGTATATATGGAGGATCTGTTGCTGATTTTTTATTACAAAGTTTTGGTTTAGTTGCATTTTTATTTTTAATTACAGTCACAATTTGGGGTATTAGTTTAATTGTAAAAAAACAAATTAAAAAGATGCTACTAAAATTTTTTTTTCTAATGTTGTATCTTATTTTTGGCTGTGTCTTTATCTATATAATATTTAATAATTCCTTTTGGCTAATAGACAATGGCAATTCAGGTTTTGTTGGACATGTTCTATACAGCTGGATATCAAACTTTTTACCAAATATAAATAATGAATATATTTTATTTGTTTGTGGTCTCTTAAGTATAATTTTTTTTATTTTGGCCTCTAATATTAATATAAAATATTTACTTGTCATTCCTAAAATAGTAAAATTTATATTCAATAAGAATTATGATCCAGCTACACAACCTGAAATTATTAATGAACAAACAGAAAATTTAGTTGAAAATGTGAATCCAACTAATGTACCACAACAAACTTTTTCTTTTGAGGAAAGTCAAGATCCACCAGTAACAAATATAAAACGATCAAATATAAAAAGTTTTAAACTTCCATCTGTAGATTTATTAGAGAGAAAACCCTCTAAGATTAATTTATTAGATCAGTCTAAAAACAGACCAGATGGAAAATTCATAGAAAAAATATTATTAGATTTTGGTATTGATGGTAGGATTACTAAAATTAATGATGGCCCAGTAGTAAGTTTATATGAATTTGAACCAGCACCTGGAATAAAAGTCTCGAAAATTATAAACTTATCTGATGATCTCGCTAGGAATACGAGTTCAACGTCTGCGCGTGTTTCAATTATCCCTGGGAAAAATACTGTTGGTATTGAAATACCAAATGATTCAAGGGAAAGTGTTTACCTCAGAGAAATTATTTCTAACGAAAGATTTCATAAAAATGAAATTAAACTTCCTATTTCGTTAGGAAAAAGTATTTCAGGAATACCAATTGTGGGAGACCTTACTGCAATGCCGCATTTATTGATTGCTGGTACGACTGGTTCGGGTAAGTCAGTTTGTATTAATACAATTATAGTCTCGCTTCTTTACAAATTAACTCCAGATTTATGTAAATTTATTTTAATTGATCCTAAGATGTTAGAGCTCTCTGCCTACGAAGGTATTCCGCATTTATTAACACCTGTTATAACAGACTCCAAAAAAGCAGCTCTAGCCTTAGGCTGGACGGTAAGAGAAATGAATAATAGATACAAATTGATGAGCAAAGAAGGCGTTAGAAATATTGACGGATACAATGCAAAACATAAGCTTAAAATGCCCTACATTGTAGTAGTGGTTGATGAAATGTCAGATTTAATGCTAGTTGCCGGTAAGGAAATAGAAAACTATATTCAAAAATTATCACAAATGGCAAGAGCCGCAGGTATCCACATAATAATGGCCACTCAAAGACCCAGTGTAGACGTTATTACAGGTACAATTAAAGCAAATTTTCCAACACGAATATCTTTTCGTGTAAGCTCGAAAATAGACAGCAGGACTATCTTGGGAGAACAAGGTTCAGAACAATTATTAGGTAATGGTGATATGCTATTCATGTCCTCTGCTAATAGAATTGTGCGTATTCATGGTCCATATGTTTCTGAAAAGGAAATTGAAAAAATTACAAATATTTTAAGGGCACAAGGGGAACCTGACTATATAAATGAAATAACAACGAATAATAAAAGTGATAGTGGAGAATTAACACCAGATAGTGAAACCGATGAATTGTACAATCAAGCATTAAGCATTATCAAATCGGAAGGAAAAGCATCAACAAGTTTTCTTCAACGTAAATTACAGATTGGTTATAATCGAGCCGCTAGAATTATAGATATGATGGAAGAAAAAGGAGTTGTTAGCAAAGCAAATCATGTTGGCAAAAGAGAGGTTCTGTAAATATTGTTTAATAAATTTTTTATACACTTATTTATCTTTGCTTCTATGACATTAAATCTTTTGGCGGATGAGAAGCAATTAATTATTGATAGATTAATTGGTATTGATAATATTACTTTTGAATTTGTACAGAAAACAAATAATAAAAAGGAAGTTGGAATATGCATTCTAGTTTTTGATAATAAACTTAGTTGTGATTATGACGATTCTATGCAAAAAAATATTATATTAAATGGTAAAACCTTGGTTGTTCAAAAAAAGAGGTATGACAAAATCTATTTCTATCCAATTTCAAAGTCTCCATTTATTAAAATTTTTAACAAAAATAATTTAGTAAACTTAATCAACAATTCAAAATATCAATTAAATGGTAATATTACTTTAACCTATGTAGATAATAATAAAGAAAAAATTATAATTTTTTTTGATAAAGATAACTATAATCTTATTGGGTGGAGAGTAGTTGATAAATTGCAAAATATAATTAATTTTTCTATAAATACTAAATATATTAATAGTGAAATTAATCCTAAAATTTTTAAAATTCCTTCTATTAATTAAAGAATAAAGTCTATTTCCTCTTCTCTAAATATCTTTAAACCTTTAGAAAGGTAATTGTTCAAAGCATATTTGTGGTCTAAACTACAGGTATGGACCCACAATCTTTCAACGTCTCGGCTAAATGAATTCTGAATGATAAATTTTAGTAAAAAAGATCCTAATTTCATTCCTTGATACTCCTGTAAAATGCCCATTTGAATTAACTCTATTTCATTTTCATTTTCATGAAACTCTTGTTCATAGAAACCCACAAAATTTTCATTAATTTTCATAATTCCTGTCTGTATATTTTTATTGTTTATATACTTTCTCCATTCATTATCTGACCATAAAAGTCTATCTCTCCAAAAGTGATCTTTACCGATCTGACGGTAAAAAAATTTATTTATATTAATATCTTTCTTGCTCTCTGAGTAAATTTTAACATTTGTTGGAAGAATAACTTGTTGATTTGTTTTGTTGCTTTTTTTTAGTTCTAAAAAAAATCTTTGTACTTTAGGCATGAAGTATAATTAAACAACCATTTTACCAATTTCTTCACCACCAAAAATATGGTAATGAAGATGAGATACTTCTTGCCCCCCATTTTTTCCAATGTTTGTAAGCATGCGATAACCATCTTCCTTACTAGAAATTTTTATCATTTTGACAATATGAGTAATAGATTTATTAAATTCTATTATTTCTTTATCTGATGCCTCAGCGTTGAAATGATCTAAATCAATGTACTCTCCTTTAGGTATTACTAAAATGTGCAATTTTTTTTGTGGATTAATGTCGTAAAAAGATAAGACATATTCATTTTCATATACTTTATTACAAGGTATTTCTCCTTTTAAAATCCTAGCAAAAATATTATTTTTGTCATATTTCATTTTTTCTATCTTTTTTTTCTTCATGACCTGATTTATTTTTTCTTTTTTCTAGTTCTTTAATTACATCTATAAATTTGATTCCTCTTGATTCAAGTGTTACTAAAAAATGATATATTAAGTCAGCAGATTCGTGGACAATATTACTGTTATTTTTTATAGCTTCAGAAAATTCCTCACTTTCTTCCTTGAACTTGCTCAAACATTCTGTAAAGCCCTTTGATAACAAAAAAGATGTGTAAGATTTTTTAACATCTTCATTTT
>Ga0307986_10003772_pt1 | contig 10441 bp, 10 predicted proteins | sample EllFjometageno82_FD_203170 | JGI IMG/M metagenome (GOLD analysis project Ga0307986, IMG submission 203170) | Marine microbial communities from Ellis Fjord, Antarctic Ocean - #82 | ecosystem: Environmental > Aquatic > Marine > Unclassified | place: Southern Ocean | collected 2014-10-09
ATATTAATTTCAATTTTTGGAATTTTTAGAATAATAAGTAATTTTTAAACAAAAAAAACCCCCAGCAATTTTCACTACTGAGGGTTTTAAATTTAAGATATTAATTATCTTTGTTTTGAAGTTTTAAATTTTCCACCCTTAACTACTTGTTCTAAGAAAGAACCAGTCGCATCACCTTCTTTTGTAAAAGTAACATCACTCGCACCTTCGTAGTCAATTTTTTTACCTTGAGCCAGTAAATCTAGACCTTTTTTAAGTTCACCTGGATAAATCTTAGTTCCAGGGGCATTAGCAACTCCCATTACATTTTTAGCAATAGAAGCTCTATCTGCTGAATTACCTGCTTGAATCGCAAGTACAAGTAAAGCGCCAGCATCATAAGATGAAGCTGTATAAGGTGCGTCTGGTTCTATATTAGCAGCCCCAGCAACTTTTTCAAATATCTGCGCACCTTTTCCAGTTGATCCAGGTCTTGTTGCTACAGATTTATTAAGATCTTTACCAAATGCATCTACAAGCGATTGACCAACCATTCCATCTCCAAGAACAAAAGTATCAAATGCTCCAGAATCTAAAGCTGCTTGAATTATACCTTTACCACCTTGGTCTAAGTAACCAAGTACAGCGACTGCATCACCACCTGCTGCAGCTAAAGTAGCTACTTCAGAAGAGTAATCAGCTTTTCCATCTTCATGAGCAAGTTCAGTTGTTACTTTAATCCCGTGAGAAGCTAAACCAATTTTATACATATCTGCAAGACCTTTTCCATAGTCATTATTTGTATAAGTGATTGCTATACTTTTAATTTTTTTTCCTTTAGTTGCGTCAGCCAAAACTTGTCCACCTCTTTTGTCTGATGGTGCAGTTCTAAAGAATAAACCTTTATCAGCTAATTCAGTTAAACCAGGAGCTGTTGCTGAGGGTGAAATCATTACCACACCATTTGGAACAGCAACGTTTGATGCAATAGCACTAGTTACACCTGAACAGTCAGCACCCATAATAGCTACCACACCTTGTGAAATAAGACCTTCAGCTGCTGCTGTTGCTGCTGCTGAATCAACACAAGTTGAGTCTGCTCTTATTACTTTAATTTTTTTCCCACCTAATAGTGAACCAGAGTCAGATGCTTCTTTAAAAGCAAGCTCTGCCGATGCAGCCATAGCAGGGGTTAAAGATTCAATAGGTCCAGTAAATCCTAAAATAATTCCCATCTTAATCGAATGACCATCTGCGAATACGTTTGATGTAAAAGTTGACACAAACATAAATGCAGCAATAAATAGTTTTTTCATTATTTTCCTCTTTTATTGTTAACAGTTTATAAAAAATAAATTAAAGCCTATTTCAATTATTTTTCAATAAGCAAATTACTTAATTTTATGCAGGAAAAAGACTGAAGTTATTACAATTATACCGCCCAATATGAACAATGTAGTAGGAATTTCCCCAAAAACTACATAAGTCAGAATAATTCCGAAAATAGGAAATAAAGAATAAAAAGGAAAAATTTCACCTACGGTGTAAAATTTATATAAATAAAACATTAATAAGTGAGCTCCTAAAGAAACCAGGATAGCCTGATATGAAATGAGCATCCAAGAATCAAAATTAATAGTTTTTACGTTTAAAATTGTATTTCCTTCAATTAAGTAGGAGGTTATTAATAAGATCACAAAACCAAAAAAACCTATAAATGCATTTAGCGTACTAGTATCTAAGTTTCTCAACTCTCTTGAATAAACTTGAGCTAAACCAAAAGATAATGCCATCAAACTTGCAAAAAATAATCCTAAAAAATTATTAGCAAGCTTGGGGTCAAAAAAAATTATTGCAATTCCGATAAATGCACAAAAGATTAGTAACCATTTTTTATTACTTATATTTTCACCCAGCATAACGGCACTTGCAAGAATCCCAAATGGTATGGCAAGCTGTGAACCTAAAATGATAGGAGATATAATTGATGAATAATAAAGAGACAAATTCATAAAAATATAAACCATTACACCCATTAAAATTGAAAAAGCTATCAAGGATTTAATATATTTTCTTTCTGGAATTTTAAATTTCCAAAAAGGTATAAGTATAAAAAATACAAGACCCATTCTTAATGATGCCATTAAAATAGGAGGAACAGAATTATTTAGTGCTAATTTAGCCACAGGAAAAGCACTTCCATGAGCAATCATGATAAACAATAAAATTAGTAAATGTTTAAAAGGCAAGTTTTAAAAATTAAAAATATTTTTGAAATGTTTCATTAATTGATAAAACACCATAGTCATTCAATCCACCAATGATTAATTGTAGACCAACAATCAATATAAAAACTAAGCCAACATATACTATCCAAATATGTTTTTGGATATAATTAGCTAAATATGTAGCTAATGCGCCTGTAAGAACAACAGACAAAATAAGCCCAAAAATCATAAAGCCAAAGTAACCCTTAGAGGCCCCAACCACTCCAATGACATTATCAAAACTAATTGTAATATCTGCAAATAATACTTTATAAACACTTTGTATATAAGATGGTTCTGTAGATTTTTTAACTGGAGATTTAATTTTATTTTTCATCTCAACTAAATCTTTTCTCAAATCATTAGCAATCCAAATTAAAAGCAAACCCCCTAAAATTTTTATAAAATAGAATTCAAACAAGTGAGTAGCAAATAATGCAAAAATAACTTTAAAGAATAACGCTCCCACAACACCCCAGAGAATTATTTGTTTTCTATTTTTTGGAACAAAGTTTGCTGCGATTAATCCAATAATTATAGCGTTATCTGCAGCTAAGATAATATCTATAAAGATAATTTGTAGTAATATTATGGCTTCTTCGATCAATTTTTTTTAATATTTAGATTTTTTTGTTCCTGCAATTATTTCTTTTAATTCATCATACTCTTCACAGTTACAACTTTCTAATACTTTTAATCTTTCTTTTGCAAGATTAATTCTATTAGTTACAACATAAAGTTCACCTAAATATTCATTAATTCCATTATGCCCTGGTTCTATAGCTAGTCCTTGAAGATAATATTTTTCACCACCAGGATAATCACCAAGCTTCCTTGTTGTAAAACCAAGATAGTTAAGAGTGTCAGCTTGATTTGGTTTTTTCTCATTAGATTTTATTAAAAGATTTAGAGCTTTTTCATATCTTTTATTAGCTTTTTCAGTTTTACCTTTTTTTTCATATTTCTTTGCAGCCTTGATAAGTGAAACTGCTTTGTCATAATTTGATTTTATTTTGACTGAACCTCCATCACCTCCACTACTAGAGCCAGCAGAAAACGATTTAGATGATAAAAACATTAAAATAAAAAAGATTAAAAAAGTTTTTTTCATAGTTAAATAAATTTTTTCATTAAGTTTAGTGGTTTTAATATAAGTTCATTTTTTACTAAATTATCTTTAATAGATTTTGCAGTAGCTAGTGAACTTTTATTATCCCCATGTATGCACACGGAGTCTATTTCGCAAGGTATTTGCTTACCACTGTGACAATTAAGAGACTGATTTTTGACCATGCTTAACACATGTTTTTTTGCTTGCTCTGGGTCAGTTATTAATGCGTGCACTTTTTTTCTAGAAACTAAATTTCCATCATCTTCATAGTTTCTATCTGCAAAAATTTCACATGCTATTTTCATATCTAGTTTTTTTGCAGCTTTCTCCATTTTTGAGCCTGTTGGTACGAGATAGATTAAATCTTTGCTTATCTCATTTATAGCTTTAGCCAAAGTAGTTGCTAACTCAATATCTTCACAAGCCATATTATTTAAGGCGCCATGAGGCTTGATATGAGTAACAGTCTCTCCATGCTCGTTAGCAATTTTTTGTAAAATTTCGTATTGATCAATAATTAATTTTCTAATCTTAATTGAAGAAAGATCCATTCTTTTTCTTCCAAAATTTTCAGGGTCATTAAAAGATGGATGAGCCCCAATGCTTACATTATTTTTTTTAGATATTTCAATTACTTGACTCATAGACTCATCATCTCCAGCATGAAAACCACATGCAACATTTGCAGAATTTACTATTTCAAGTAAATCTGGATCATACTTGTTAGAATGATGTTTGGATTTTTCACCCAAATCACAATTTATATTAATTTCCATACTCTTAATTGTTGAAGTATAACATGACATGATAAAAAATATATCAAATCTTGGTGATGCAGCTCTATACTGTGATTTTGGTAACGAAATTAATAAAAATATTAATTCTGAAGTAATAAAATTTTTTAAGACCATTAAAGAAAAAAATATTAAAGGAATAACCAATCTAACACCTTCTTATAATAAATTGATAGTATCTTATGATTTGCGAGTAACAAATTTTAAAGAAATTAAAGATAAAATTGAAAACCTTGAAATTAATGAAGTACAAGAAATAGCTTCTAAGAAATTAGAGATTCCTGTTTGCTGTGATTCTTCATTTTCGTTAGATATGAGAAGGCTAGAAAAAAAATTAAATTTAAGTAGAGAAAAAATTTTAGAAAATTTTTTCAACAAAGAGTATTTTTGCTACATGATTGGTTTTATCGCTGGAATGCCTTTCCTAGGTGATTTAGGTGAAAATATGAGGGCTCAAAGACTAGAAACACCCAGGGTAAAAGTACCCAAAGGATCTGTAGGAATGACGGAGCAATTTGCAAATATTTATACTTTTGAAAGTCCTGGAGGGTGGAATATTATTGGAAATACACCCTTAGATGTATTTGATAGCTCAAAAGAAAAAGAACCCAACCTAATTAATCCTGGAGATTTAGTTGTCTTTAAACAAATAACTTTGGAAAAATATAACAATTACAATGAGCAATAACTATTTTGAAATAATTAGAGCAGGTATAAATACAACCTTTCAAGACAAAGGAAGAAATCACTTATTTCACATAGGAATTCCGTTTAGTGGAGCTATGGATAATAGAAATTTTTTGTTAGCAAACAAACTAGTTGGGAATAAATTAGATTTACCCATTATAGAGTTTGCATACCAGGGTCCTTTATTAAAATTTTATGGTGATAAAATTAGCATTGCTATTACGGGGGATGTTGTTTTTAAATTGAAAAAAAAAGATATTGAAATTGATGGAAATTGTTATGAAAGTTATCAATTAGAACATGGAGATGAAATTGATATTTTATCAACAAGCAAATCTGTTTATGGCTATTTAGCTATTAGTGGAAAGTTTGATATAAAATTTCAGTGGGGCAGCTGTTCCATAAATACAAAAGCAAAAATAGGAGCTAACGAAGGTGAAAAATTAGCTAACAGACAAAAAATAAATATTTCTAAAATAAACTCAAATCAAGAGAAGAAAAAAATAGATTATCTTAATTCAAGAATAGAAAATATAAGAGTAATTAGAGCAACAAATTTTGATTATTTTTCGGAAGAGAGTAAACAGGATTTTTTTGAAAAAAAATTCATAGTTTCAAAATTGTCTGACAGAATGGGCATGAGATTAGAAGGACTAAAAATTGAAAATATAGTAAATACTAATATTAAATCAGAAGGTTTATTAAAAGGAGTAGTTCAAGTCCCTGCTGATGGTAATCCAATCATTATGCTTTCAGATCATGGAACCATAGGGGGGTATCCAAAAATAGGAGTTGTAGCGAGTGTTGATTATGACAGGTTAGTTCAAATAACACCCGGTTCAAAAATTAAATTTAAAGAAATCAAATTATCTGATGCGGAAACTTTATTTAAGCTGTATGAAATGGAAACGCAGAATTTAATCTCACAAATTTTATGAATATAATTACAAAATTACCAGGACCATTATTAATTTTTTTAGGCGCTTTAAGTCTAAGTTTTGGAGGATTAATTGTTAAATCTTTTGAAGGAGCAACTTTGTGGCAAATCTTATTTTGGAGATCATTATTTTTTTCTCTTACAGTTTTAGCTTTTTTGATTATTAACTATAAAAAGAAAACTCTTAAATCATTTTATGACTCAGGGTTACCAGGATTTTTTGGTGGAATAATATTATCTTTTGGCTTCTGTGGTTATGTTTTTGCTATGTATAATACTACAGTTGCTAATACTAATTTTATAATATCACTTCAGATACTTTTTTTAGCAGTATTCGGATATTTTTTTTTAAAGGAAAAGATAAGTGCTGTAACTTTAGCTTCAATCATTTTGGCTATTACGGGTGTTTTAGTTATGGTTGGAAATTCATTAACGCCAGGAGAATTCACTGGAAATCTAGCCGCCTTTACAATGCCCATAACTTTCGCGGTTTTAATAATGATAGTAAGAAAATACCCAACTGTAGACATGGTTCCTGCTCAATTTGTGGCTGGAGTTTGTTCTTGTGTAATAGGATTTTTACTTTCAACTAAATTAATGATTTCTCCCAATGATATTTTTTTGGGTTTTCTAGCAGGTTTTTTTCAAGTCGGTTTTGGATTTATATTTATAACAATTGGAGCTCGAACGACACCATCTGCTATGGTTGGAATAATTATGTTATCAGAATCAGTATTAGGTCCTGTTTGGGCTTTTTTATTTGTAAGTGAAAGACCATCAATGTTTGCATTAATTGGGGGGTCAATTATTCTTTGTGCTGTATTGTTACAGTTTTATTCACTTTTAAATAGGAATAAAAAAAACGTTTCTAATTGACTTTCACGGATAGTTGTTAGAATATTCACTTACGGGAGAGACTACAAGTTATTGTAGCGCCGAAGGAGCAACCACCCAGGAATCTCTCAGGCAAAAAGGACCGTACAATATTAACTCTGGAAAGAGATTAAGTTCTCGCCGAAGGAGCAAAACTCTCAGGCAAATGTACAGATGGGTAGAAAGAGTTAATGTGGGTATTAAAAAAACATCACTGAACAAACTACACAATGAATATCAAGCAAAATTCGTAGAATTTGCAGGTTATGAGATGCCCATTCAATACAAAGAGGGCATTATTGAAGAACACAAGTTTACAAGGGAGAAATCTGGAATTTTCGATGTATCTCATATGGGTCAATTGTTCATTTATGGAGAAGAAGACTTAGTAAAAGATCTTGAAAAAATTTTTCCTTTAGACCTACAAAACTTAAAAAAAAATCATTCAAAATATAGTTTTTTGATGAATGATGATGCTGGAATTCATGATGATTTAATAATTACTAGATTAGAGAACGGTTTTTTAATAATTCTAAATGCTGCCTGCAAAGAAAATGATTTTGAAATTTTAAATCAATTATTAAATAGTAAATATAAAATGGTACTAGATGAAAACCGCTCATTAATAGCCATTCAAGGACCTAAATCTGCTGAAATTTTAAATCAAATTATCAATAATGCCACTAGCTTAAGTTTTATGACTGGAGATTGGTTTGAATACGAAAATCAAAAAATATTTGTAACTAGATCAGGTTATACTGGTGAAGATGGTTTTGAAGTATCACTAAGTAATGATTTAGCAGAACAATTTACAAAAGAGTTAATTAACAAAGGTGCAAAATTAATAGGTCTTGGTGCAAGAGATACATTGAGATTAGAGGCTGGACTATGCTTATATGGCCATGAACTAGATATTAAAAAAACACCGGTTGAATCAAATCTTAAGTGGGCCATGTCAAAAGAGCGAATTTCAAATGGTGGTTTTATAGGATCTAAGATTATTTCAGATCAACTAATAAATGGCACAAAACAAATCAGAGTCGGTATCAAGCCTGAAGGCAAAGTGATAGCTAGAGAAAAAACTAAAATATTTAATGATGCAGAATTGTTAATCGGCGAAGTTACGAGTGGAACATTTGGGCCAAGTGTAAACGGTCCAGTAGCCATGGGGTATGTTGATAATAAATTTTCGGAAAAAGATACAAAAGTTTTTCTAGAAATAAGAGGAAAAAAACATCCAGCAAATATATGTGGATTACCATTTTATAAAAAAAATTATGTGAAAGGAGCAAATAAATGAGTGATTTTAAATTTTCAAAGAAACATGAGTGGCTAAAAGTAGAAGGAGATGTTGCAACGGTAGGAATTACAAAACATGCTACTGAAATGTTGGGAGATATTGTTTTTGTTGAACTTCCAGATGTAGGTAGTTCAGTTGAGAAAGATGGAAATGCTGGAGTGGTAGAGTCTACAAAGGCTGCGAGTGATGTGTACACTCCCATTTCAGGTGAAGTTGTTGAAAACAATCAATCAATAGTTGATGATCCTGCTAAAATTAATTCTGACCCAGAAAATGGTGCTTGGTTTTTTAAATTAAAGATCAAAGATAAGACGGAAATAGACTCATTAATGAATAAAGAAGAATATGAAAAATTTGCAAACGAAAGTGGTAGTTAAATGTTAAAGAATGCTCAAAAAGATTTTATACAAAGACACATAGGTCCATCCGAAACAGAACAAGATATTATGCTTAAAGAGTTGGGTTATAAAAATTTAGACGAGCTAATAAAAGATACTGTACCAGAAAAAATTCTTCTCAAAGATGATTTGGATATTGGTGATCCAAACTCTGAATATAAAGCCCTTAGAAAATTAAAAAATATTGCCAAAAAAAATGAAGTTTATTCAAGTTTCATAGGAATGGGTTATTACGGAACTTATACGCCATATGTAATACTTAGAAATATATTGGAAAATCCAGGGTGGTATACCTCTTACACTCCATACCAGCCTGAAGTGGCACAAGGTAGACTTGAGATGTTACTCAACTTTCAACAAATGATTATAGATTTTACTGGAATGGATATTGCTAATGCATCCCTTTTAGATGAAGGAACAGCAGCTGCAGAAGCCATGGGCTTAAGTTATAGAATATCTAAATCTGAGTCTAAAAAGGTTTTTGTTTCAAAAAATTGTCACCCCCAAACTATTGATGTGATTAGAACAAGAGCAGAGCCATTAGGTTTAGAAATAATAGTTGGAGATGAAGATAAAGATATTAAAGATGATGTTATATGTGGGATTATTCAATATCCAGGCACATTAGGAGACATCAAAGACCCTAGTGAAGCTATAAGCAAAATACACAAGCATAATGGAAAAGCTGTTTTAGTATGTGATTTATTAGCCCTTGCTAAACTAAAAACACCATCTGAATTAGGTGCTGATATTGCAGTTGGTAGTTCTCAACGTTTTGGAATTCCAATGGGTTATGGAGGTCCACACGCAGCTTTTTTTGCAACTAAAGATGAATATAAAAGATCAATGCCAGGAAGAATAGTTGGAGTGTCAGTAGATAGAAATGGCAAAAAAGCTTATCGACTTGCTCTTCAAACAAGAGAGCAACATATAAGAAGAGATAAAGCTACAAGTAATATTTGTACAGCACAAGCGTTATTGGCAATAGTCTCTGCTGCATATGCCGTCTATCATGGGCCACAAGGTATTAAAAAAATTGCCGAAAGTGTTTCTCAATTAACAAAAAACTTTGCAGATAAATTAAAACAATCTGGCTACGAACTCTATTCTGATCATTTTTTTGATACTGTAACAGTAAAAACATTGGATAAAACTGATAAGATTTATAAAAACGCATTAGATCAGCATGTCAATATCAGAAAAGTAAATTCTGAAATGTTAGCAATTTCTTTTGATGAGAGAAAAAATATCTATAGAGCAAATCAATTATTAAAAATTTTTAATTGTTCAGAAACTATAAAAGAAAACATGAGTGAAAATTTATCTAATATACCCAAAAAACTTTTAAGAACTTCGACTTATTTAGATCATCCTGTTTTTAATAATTATCATTCTGAAACAGAAATGCTTAGATATTTAAAAAGATTAGAAGACTCAGATATCGCTTTAAATAAATCTATGATAGCTTTAGGTTCGTGTACTATGAAACTTAATGCAGTTTCTGAAATGATACCAGTTACGTGGAAAGAATTTTCTCAACCGCACCCGTTTTCTCCTGTAGAACAAATGGATGGTTATAGAGAACTGTTTACTGATTTAAAAAACTGGTTAAGATCAATCACTGGTTTTTCTGGTGTATCGTTACAACCAAATGCAGGAGCACAAGGTGAGTTTGCTGGTTTAATGGTGATACGCAAATTTCATGAAAAAAATAATGAAACAAATCGTAATGTTTGTTTAATTCCAAGTTCTGCACATGGTACAAACCCAGCAAGTGCGCAAATGGTTGGCATGAAAGTAGTTGTTGTGAAATGTGATCAACACGGAAACGTTGACTATGAAGACTTAAAGAATAAAGCTGAAGAGCACTCAGAAAATTTAGCTGCACTCATGGTTACTTATCCATCAACACATGGTGTATTTGAAGAAAAAATAACTGATATATGTGATTTAATTCATAATCATGGTGGACAAGTTTATATGGATGGAGCAAATTTAAATGCATTGGTGGGAATTGCAAAACCTGGAAATTTTGGCCCAGATGTTTGTCATATAAATTTACATAAGACATTTTGTATTCCACATGGAGGTGGTG
>Ga0307986_10003775_pt1 | contig 10439 bp, 11 predicted proteins | sample EllFjometageno82_FD_203170 | JGI IMG/M metagenome (GOLD analysis project Ga0307986, IMG submission 203170) | Marine microbial communities from Ellis Fjord, Antarctic Ocean - #82 | ecosystem: Environmental > Aquatic > Marine > Unclassified | place: Southern Ocean | collected 2014-10-09
TACTAAATAACCACCTTCTCCTCTAACACCTTCAGAAATTAAAGTTCCATGTCCATAAATTCCTGTTGGGTGAAATTGTACAAACTCCATATCTTGTAATGGTAGACCTGCCCTTAAGATCATTGCGTTACCATCTCCTGTACATGTATGTGCTGAAGTTGCAGAATAATAAACTTTACCATATCCACCTGTTGCAATTATTGTACTATGAGCTCTAAACCTATGAATAGTTCCATCATTTAAATTCCAGGCTATAAGACCTTTGCATTCACCATCTTTCATTAATAGGTCTAAAGCAAAGTATTCAATAAAAAATTCAGTATTATGTTTTAAAGCTTGTCCGTAAAGCGTGTGAAGTATTGCATGGCCCGTTCTATCTGCAGCAGCACAAGTTCTTTGAACAATTCCATTACCATAGTTTTTGGTCATTCCTCCAAAAGGTCTTTGATAAATTTTTCCGTCATCTGTTCTACTAAATGGAACTCCATATTTTTCTAATTCAATTACTGCTTTTGGAGCTTCCTTGCAAAGGTATTCTATACTATCTTGGTCACCCAACCAATCTGCACCCTTAACAGTATCGTACATGTGCCAACGCCAATCATCCTCACCCATGTTTCCGAGTGCAGCTGAAATTCCACCTTGTGCTGCTGATGTGTGACTTCTTGTTGGAAATACTTTTGAAATACAAGCTGTTTTTAATCCTGCTTCACTTAGGCCAACTGCAGCTCTTAATCCTGAACCTCCTGCACCAAGGACGATTACATCGTATTCATGATCTATAATTTTATAAGCACTCATATAGTTAAATTAAATATAATTATAATTGTTATTAATGAAACTATTATAGCAAATATATTTAGCACATTCTTTGCGACATTTTTGATTTTTTCATTCTGAACATAGTCTTCTAACACCTCACTAATACTTAAAGCTGAGAAAAAGTAAGCAAAAACTAGAAATAGTGAAACTAAAAATTTTGATGGTTGCTTCGAAAAAAAACTAACAATATCAATATAATCTTTATCAAAAATTGATACTAAATTTAAAATAAACCAACCCATTAAAGGTATTAATATAACTGAGCTTGCCTTTAAAAATAACCATTTTTTAGTTACATTATTCATATTAAATAAGTTGCTTTCCTAATAAATAAATTAAAACTGCTAGTATAAATGATCCTATAATTACAATTATTCCTGTAACCTTTGTGGTTTTTAATTCAAAACCATATCCTAAGTCCATAATCAAATGTCTTATTTCACTTAGTATCTGAAAGCTAAAAGACCAAGTTAGACTTAAAATTATAAATTTTCCAAAAATAGAGTTTAAAAATATTTTAGTAACTTCATAACTATTTTCACCTAACAGCAAGGATGCTATCCAAAAACAAATTATTGTTATTGCGGCTATATTTATTATTCCTGTAATTCTATGTGAAATAGATACTAGAGAAGATATATGCCACCTGTAAATTTGAATATGAGGAGATAAAGGATTATTGCTTTCCATTAAAATTAGTTTTAATTAAAGTTTCAGCAATTTCTACAGCGTTCAAAGCCGCACCTCTTAGTAAATTATCAGAAACAATCCATAAATTTAATGAATTTTTTTTAGTTATATCTTCTCTTATTCTAGAAATATAAGTTTCATTGTTACCTTCTGCTTCAAATGGTGTGCTATATTCACCATCTGCTCTTGAGTCATAAACTTCACATCCATCAGCTTTACTAAGTGCCTCTCTAACTTTTTCTAAAGAAAATGTTTTTTCGAATTCTATATTTACTGACTCAGAGTGAGAAACTAAAACTGGAACCCGCACACATGTTGCTGTTAATTGTATTTTTTCATCAAGAATTTTTTTTGTTTCATTGGTCATTTTTAACTCTTCTTTTGTATATCCATCGTCTGTGAATACATCTATTTGTGGAATTACATTAAAAGCTATTTGTTTTGTGAAATTTTTCGATTTAATTATTTTATTTTCTAAAAATAATTTAGTTTGTTCTATTAATTCATCCATAGAAGCTTTTCCTCCACCTGAAACAGATTGATAAGTAGAAACAACTACTCTTTTAATATTAAATAGATCATGCAAGGGTTTAAGAACAATCACTAATTGCGCTGTTGAACAATTTGGGTTTGCTATAATATTTTTTTTCATATTTTTAATTGCTCCTGGATTTACTTGTGGAACAATTAGAGGAACCTCTGGATCCATTCTAAAAAAACTAGAATTATCAATTACAACTGAGTGCTTAGCAGCTTTTGTTGCATATTTCTCTGAAATCTTTCCACCAGCAGCAAAAAAAGTAATATTAACTTTTGAAAAATCAAATGTTTCAAGATTAAAAACTTCATGCTCCTTACCGCCAAAGTTTATTTTTTGTCCAGCACTTCTTTTTGATGCAACCAAATATAGTTCTTCAACTAAAAATTTTTTTTTTTCAAGTACTTCAAGCACTTTTCTTCCAACATTACCAGTTGCTCCTACAATTGCTATATTCATGATATTCTCTAACTTTTATACTAGATAAAAAGTAAATCAAAAACTTTTATATAATTGCTCTTAATCCTTTATAATTAGGACCTAATTTACCTTTTGATAATTATTTTAATAAAATAGAAATTTTATTCTAAATATTTATTTTTATTATTTGATAAATACTTATTAAAAAGATTTGAAATAACTAATAAATAAATTCCAGAACAACTATTCATAATTTCTCTCATAGAATATTTTGCAATAAAAATGACTTCTGTTCTAGAAAAATAGGCAACAAATAAAAAACCAGAAACTAGTAGTGTAAATAATAAAAGAGTTCTATTTAGTGGATCATTCTTAAAAAGCTTAATCGAAATTATCATTAATGGTAAAGTGATTAAATATATTGGACTTTGAATTAAAAAAATAAATATAAAAAATAATATGTTGGTAATTCTATAATAAAATTCTTGAAGATTAACATGTAGCGCATCTAACGGATTAGCAGAAAATTCAGTATCAATCACAGGTACATCCAATATTTGTAATAATACAATTCTTAATAAAATTATAAAAAAACAAGACGTAATTAGAATTAATTTATTTTTCTTATTAATTAATTTATTAAAAATTATTATTGAAAATATCAAAAACATAAAAAAAACAATTCCTTCATGTTTTGTCCAAAGTAAAATATTACCAATCCCTAATAACGAAAATATTATTGGAAATTGATTTTTTTTTGTCTCTGATTGATATAGATAATTCACAAATTTTGCAGCAAACAATAAAAAAATAAAAAGTAAAATATCTGAATCACCATTAAATAAATTATAATTATAAGTTGCCAATATTATAATTAATGAAAAAATAGATCTTAGTTGATTATTTATTTTTAGTGTTTCTGCAAATGAAAAAATGGCCAGTATATAAAAAAAAATATAAGCAATCCGTCCTAAATATTCATAATTATTAAATGGAAATTTCCAGAAAAACCCCCAAATGTAAGGTCCTAAATGAGGATAACCTGAAAGAGGTATTTTGTTTAAATTTAAGAAATTTTGATCTTGATAAAAGTTTAAAGCCTTTAAGTACCAGAACCATTGAACATCCCAACCAAATATTAGTTCGTGTGCTAGATCTAATGATAAAACAAAAAATAATAATAAAATTATTACATTTTTGTAACTAAAATTTATTTTGATTTTTTCTAAAAAATTTTTAGTCAAAGCTAAGATAATTAATAATATATAAAAATAAAAAAAATATGTTGAGTTAACTGAAAAAACTGAAATTAATATTAGCAAATTTAAAAAAATTATTACATTTAAAACAACTAAGTCAATATTTGTAAAATATTTTACTTTTATAATTTTATTTGTTATTTTTTCATTAAATATTGAATTATTAAAAAATAAATAAATAAATAAAACCTGAAATATAATTAAACTAATTTCGTGAAGATACATAATAACAATTTTTTTCTTGGTTAATTATTTTGTAGTTGTCTATATTAAAGTAATTTTTACTACTTAAAATAATATTTTTTATATTTGTTAAATTATCGTTTTTCAAATTATCAAATTCTATTAAAAATGTGCCAAAATAAGAATTAAATTTTTCAGTTTTAAAATTTATATTAATTGGTTGTGAATTGATTATTTGATTTATTTTTCTTTTATAAATTAATTCCTTTTGTTTCATCGAATTTACTACATATAAACTTAATGTGCCCTCTATATAAGTTTCATCATTATAAATTGTAGTAAACTCTATTTTTTCAATAGATTTGGTTTTTTGAATTTGATTATTAAAAGTCCAAATGTTTTTTTTTTTTTTATTAAATATAAAATTAAATTCTCTTTTATAATTTAGTAAAATTATCTTACTATTATCTTTATTTAGTTTTAAATCATAAATTGACCAGTCTGATGGTGATGTTTGATTAAAGTTTATTATTTTAGGATTAAAATTTAATTTAAATTTTTCTTTAATAAATCTTAGATATCCAACAGAGGTTCCTTCGCAATATCCATAGACATTTTCTAGTCTTTTAGAATAATTTTCATTTTTTATTATATTATAAGTTTTTTTAAATATATTATTATTATTAATTATAATTATAATTAAAAAAAATATTATTAATGTATATAAAATGCTTATAGGTTTTTTATTACTTTTTTTCATTTTATTACGTTATGTGCTCTCAAACTGCTGTATCAGAAAATTTAATTAAAATTAATAACATAATTTATTAGATAAATGAACTACATTATTATAAGAGCTCATATTATAAAAAATGTCTAATAATCTAAAAAAAAATTTATTCAAATTACAAAGATCAAAAACAAATTCAGGTATGTTGGGTTATGTTGAAAAATTAATTAGAGCTCATCCATTGCTTTATTTTTTTATAAGATGTTTGGTTAGATATACAAATATATTTGAAGAAGATGCCAAAGGAGTAAAATTTCTTAACCTAGATAAAAATGTTAATGTAATGGATGTTGGTGCTAGCGACGGAATTGCAGCAAAATTTTTCTGTCGAAATTTAAATGTCAAAAATATTATTTGTTATGAGCCAAATGCATTTTATGTAAAAATATTAAGAAAGCTAAATATTAATAATTTAATAGTTAAGCCCTACGCTATAGGAAATGAGAATACTTCTAAGAAAATTTTTTTTCCAAGATATAAATTTTTTAATAAAAATTTGGATATGATTCCATATACATTCTATGACAAAAAAACTTTATTAGCTCAATTAAAACTTGATATTAAATATAGAAAAAATATTAAGATAGTAGAAAAAAAATTATACTTAAAAAAAGTAAAAAAATTCAATTTCAAAATTGATTTGATAAAAATTGATGTAAATGACAATGGTTTGTCTGTTATTAACGGACTTTCTAAAATAATTAAAAGAGATAAACCAGCCCTAATAGTTGAGACCGATTCTGATATTCTAAAAATTAATAAAAAACTAAAGTCTTACGGTTTTAATAAATATTCTTTTTCAAATATTAATAATAAATTTATAAAAATTAATAAAAAATTTCCTTTAAACACGTATTTTTTGCAAAAGAAACACCTTAAAAATAGTAGATAAATCAAACGTTTCAAGATTAAAAATTTCATACTCTCTACCTCTAAAACTTACTTTCTGCCCAACACTTCATGCTGAGGCAACTAAATATAATTCTTCTATAGGAAATTTTTTGCTCTCAAGTACTTCAAGTACTTTTCTTCCAACATTACCGGTTGCTCCTACAATTGCTATTTTCATGGTGTTCTCTAACTTTTATACTAGATGATAAGTAAATCACTAACTTTTATATAATTACTTCTAAAGAGTTAAATAATCTTCAATTTTGGCAAAGGGAAAATAAATTTTGTCCCTTTTTTTTTAATTTTTTCTTCTCTTTTAAGAATTTCATTTTTAAAATGCCAGGGTAAAACTAGATAAAACGCTGGTCTAATTTTTCTAGATAATTTTTCAGAAATAATCTTTATTTTGGTCCCTGGTGTATATGTATTATATTTTTGGGGATTTCTATCAGCAATATATTCAATCTCTTTGTTAGAAATATTAAAATATTGGAGCAGAACATTTCCTTTAGTTGAAGCACCAAGTCCATGAATCGATTGTCCGTTAGCATGGATTTTTTTTATTAATTCTTTTAATTTTTTTTTCTGAGAATTAATTAATTTAAAAAAATCATAGAATGTTTTAATTTTACCTAAATTAAATTTAATTTCTTCTTTCAAAACTTTTTTTACTTTTTTAGTATTTTTAAATTTAGATTCTTTATGGCATATAAAGTATCTTTTACTGCCCCCATTTATATTATTAGACTTTATATTAAAAGTTCTTAGAAGGTTTTTTTTTGTTAGTTCTATAATAATTTTTGAAGAATAATATTCTAAATGTTCGTGGCAAATTGTATCAAACTGACAATTTTTTATAATTGATAATAAGTCTGCATGCTCTAAAATAAATACTCCATCTTTGTGTAAAACCTTTTTTATATCCATTAAAAATTTATTTGGGTCTGGTAAATCATAAAACATTGATAAAGCTGTAATAATTTTAAATTTTTTATTTATTTTTTTTTTTTTAATTGCATTAAAGCTGAAAAAGTCTGCAATTCCAAAATTGATTTTTTTATAATACTTCTTATATTTTTTAACTAATGGATCTGATCCAACTGTGAAAATATCTTTTTTATAAAAACTAAGTAATGTTCCATCGTTACTTGCGATGTCTAAAACAGCATCGTCTTTTTTAAGTTTAACTAATTTTATACTTTCATCTACTACCATCTGAACATGATTCGTCATCGTAGTATTAATGCCTGTTCTATATCCATAATTATCATCATATAAATATCTGGGATTAAAATTTCTATCTAATTGAACTAACTTACATGACCGACACATGATTAAGTTAATAAATGCTTTTGGAATATTGACTTTTAAATCTTTTTTAAATTTTCCTGTAAAACTCATCTTTCCTAAAGAAAATAGTTTGGAAAATTTCTTCTGGTTGCAGTTTCTACATTCTCGAATTTTCATTGTTCTTTAATTAATAATCTTATAGATTTTTTTTGTTTAGATAAATTAAATTTTAAACTTTTATAAACTAATGAAAAAAAAAAACATCATTATTACGGGTGCTTTAGGACAAGATGGGATAATTTTATCAAAACTATTTCTTAAAAATAACTTCAAAGTATTTGGTATTATTAAGAAATTAAAAAAAAATTCAATAAAAGGGGTAAAATATCTCAAAATTCCAATGGAAAAATATTCCGTATTATCAAAAAATATTAAGAAGATAGACCCAAATATATTCATTCACTTAGGAAGAGCAAATCCAAATTTTAAAGAATTAAAAAAAATATATGATGATAAAAATTATAAAATTTCAAAAAATATTTTAGACTATTTTTCTATTAATAATAAAAAAACTAAAATTATACTAGTAGGATCTGCTCAAATGTATAAAGAAATTGGTTCTGAAGTTGATATTTATACAAAATTTAATCCCCAAAATACATATGCAAAATTTAATGTTAAATCATTTATTTATATGAAACAAATAAAAGAAAAATTTAACCTTAACATAAGTATGGCTATTCTATTTAATCATGACTCTTTATTTAGAAACAAAAAATTTTTATTTCCTAGGATAGTAAAAATGATAAAAAATAATAGTTATAACGATTTAAAAAAAATTCATGCTAATAATATTTCAGGCGATTTTTCACATGCTGAAGATATTTGTAGTGGCATTTACAAATTATGTGTTTTGAAATCTAACCCTGATAAATTAATTTTTTCTTCGCATAAGAGAACTTACATTAATGATATAATAAATCATATTTCAACATTAATGGGTAAACACTTTAAATTTGATAAAATAAAAAATATAGGAAATAAAAAAAAAATTGGCAACAATAAAATTACAAAAAAAATTCTTAATTGGAAAATTAAAAAAAATGCATTTATTGCTGCTAAAGAATTAATTTAATTTTTTAAATAAAATAAAAATATAGATAACAGTGCTAACAAAATATCTTTTAATTTCATTTTAGATGATCCAATTGACCTTGCTGGTAAATTAATTCCTATTTCATGTATTCTATAATTTTTTCTACTCAGTATAATTATACTTTGCCAAAAGAAAGAGTAGCTATTATTTTTTGCTTCTAATAAATCTTTTAGATTAACCGAATTAAAATTATAACATCTAAATGCGCCTGAACTATCATATTTAATATTGAATAAGTTTTTTATTACAACATGTCTTGATTTAGTTAAAAATTTCCTCCAATAACTCCAATTTTTTAATGAGTCTTTATTCAAAAAACGATTAGTGTTAACAATATCAAAGTTTTTTTTTGTTAATAAATTAACCATTTGATTTATATATTTTGGATTGTGTGTTCCATCACAGTCCATTGTAATAATGGTCTTATAGTTTTTCTTCAAGGCCCAATTAAAACCAAATTTGTGAGCAGAGCCAATACCTAGTTTAGATTTTCTTTTTTTTAAAAAAATATTTTTATGTTTTTTTTGGCATTCATTAATTTTTAACTGGGTTTTGTCTTCAGAATTATCATCGATAAATAAGATTGATTTTTTTTTTTTAAAATGATGAAATATCCCCTTTAAAATGGGCTTTATATTGCCTTCTTCATTATAGACAGGAATAATAATTAATATTTTTGAAGTCAAAATAATTTATTTTAATAATCTATTATAGATAAATTTAAGCGTTTAAATCTAAAAAAATGGTAAATCACAAATCGTACCTTTAATGTTCCTATCTTTTAAATTAACATAAATGTCTTTATTATACTCATAATAAGGATGTTTAATCATTGCAATGCCTATTATTTGTTTAAAATAAGGAGAGTATGTTGCTGATCTTAATTCACCAATTAAATTATCATCTTTATCATAAATATTTTTAGATGATGTTAAGTTAATTTCTTTTTCATCAATTTTAACTCCTATTAATTTTTTTTTAACACCTTTTAATTTTATTTGTTTTAATTTTTCTTTTCCTAAAAAATTAATATCACTATCTAAATCAACATATTGGTCAAAACCACATTCAAATGGATTATCATTGTTGTCAAAATCATTACCATACGAAAGAAGTGCACTCTCAATTCTTTCTATTAAATTTGGGCAACCTGGGCGTACATTAAATTCTTTTCCTACTTCAAAAAGGTGATCATATAATTTTTGTCCTGCTTCAGTATTTTGAACATAAACCTCATATCCACCTTGTTTAGACCAACCAGATCTTGCAATTAAATGTTTGGTTCCCTCGAAATCGTAATAATCAAATCCAAAAAATTTCATTTCAGTAATTTTTTTACCAAATACTTTTTCCATTAACGCAAATGATTTGGGACCTTGTATTGCCATTATGTCAACTACAGGCTCTATAATTTTAACTTCAAAATTATTTCCTGCGGCTAAACCTTTTGCAAAAAAGATTACATCTGAATCTGCAATTGATAACCACCATTTATTTTCATCCAGTTTTAGAATAACTGGATCATTAACTAGATTTCCAGTATCATCTATTATTGGGCAATAATAGCATCTGCCAATTTTTGATTTTGATAAATTTCTACATGTCATTAGTTGAACTAGTTTAGCTGAGTCTTTTCCTGAAATTTCTACCTGTCTTTCTGCTGCAACATCCCATACTTGAACATGTTCTTTTAAATGCTTGTAACTATCTTCTATTGAGCCAAATGCAGCAGGTAATAACATATGATTATAAATAGTATATGCCGTAACGCCTTGTTTTTCTATTCTTGAGGTATATGGTGTACTTCTTAGTCGTCTTGATTTTGCTATTAAGAAGTTTTTCATTTTTTTAAAAATTCAAAGATCTTTTCTCTCATTTCAAAAGCTTTTTCAAACATAATCATATGTCCACAATCTTTTATTATATGTGTTTTTGAATTAGGAATAAGTTCGGCAAATTTCTTACCTTTTTCAAGGTTAACCATCTTATCTAACTCACCAAAAATGAATAAGGTAGGGCACTTGATTGACTTTAAAGCTTCAGATCCATTTTTATAATTATTACAAGCAACAAGATCAATAGCTAAAATTTCTCTAATATCTCGTGGAGAATTAATAATTTTTTCTACAGGATTGCCTCCAATGAATTTTTTAGAGCCTTCATAGCTCCACTTCATCATCAATTTAACTGCTTGATCATTACCAGCTTCAGCAAGGTCTATTAAGTCTTGATTAACTGGCATTCTATAAGTTCCGCCAATAAATATTAAACTCTTAACTTTTTTCGGATATTTAGAATAATATTCAAGTGCCTCCAAACATCCTTGTGAGTGTCCTATTATTGTTAACTCTGAAATATTAAGTTCATTAAAAACTTTTTCTAACCAGTCTGAAATTTTTT
>Ga0307986_10003776_pt1 | contig 10439 bp, 9 predicted proteins | sample EllFjometageno82_FD_203170 | JGI IMG/M metagenome (GOLD analysis project Ga0307986, IMG submission 203170) | Marine microbial communities from Ellis Fjord, Antarctic Ocean - #82 | ecosystem: Environmental > Aquatic > Marine > Unclassified | place: Southern Ocean | collected 2014-10-09
CGAACTATATAAGATTGCGTTTGTCATAATCCCGGTCTTAGTTTCTGTTGCTTTAATAGTGTGGTTGGACAGAAGGATATGGGGAGCTGTTCAAAAAAGAAAAGGACCAAATGTGGTCGGTCCTTTTGGATTGCTTCAAACTGTTGCTGATGCATTAAAGTACATTTTTAAAGAAATTATTATTCCAGCAAGTTCAAATAAAGTTATATTTGTATTAGCGCCTATTGTTACAATGACTCTAGCTTTAGTGGCATGGGCGGTTATCCCTTTTGATGACGAACTAGTATTAGCAGATATTAACGTAGGTATACTTTATCTTTTTGCAGTTTCTTCTTTAGGTGTTTATGGAATTATAATGGGTGGCTGGGCATCAAATTCCAAGTACCCTTTTCTTGGTGCCATTAGATCTGCCGCGCAAATGGTTTCGTATGAAGTTTCGATTGGAATAATTATAATTAATGTTCTTTTGTGCGTTGGCTCATTAAATTTAAAGGATATTGTTAACGCCCAACAAAACATGTGGTTTGTTATTCCTTTATTCCCAATGTTTGTTGTTTTTTTTATTTCTGCTTTAGCAGAAACAAATCGACCTCCGTTCGATTTACCAGAGGCCGAAGCAGAATTAGTTTCAGGTTATCAAACTGAATATTCAGGCATGATGTATGCTATGTTTTGGTTGGGCGAATACGCAAATATTTTACTTATGTGCGCTATGGGTTCTATCCTATTTCTAGGTGGATGGTTGCCTCCATTTGACGTCTTTCCTTTTAATGTAATACCAGGTCCTTTATGGATGATTTTAAAAATATTATTCATATTCTTTTTATTTGCCATAGTTAAAGCAATTGTTCCAAGATACCGCTATGATCAATTAATGAGACTTGGATGGAAAATATTATTACCATTCTCTTTATTTTATGTTGTATTAACAGCTAGTTATCTTTTTTATTTCGATAAACTTCCAGTAAAGGCATTTTAAATGAAAATAAGCAGATTTTTGAAAACAATTTTTTTACTAGAGTTTGTCTCAGGTCTTTTGATAGCAACTAGAGAAATATTTAGACCAAAAAAAACAATTAATTATCCTTATGAGAAAGGTTCTTTGAGTCCAAGATTCAGAGGTGAGCATGCTTTGAGAAGATACCCAAGTGGAGAAGAACGTTGTATAGCTTGCAAACTTTGTGAAGCAGTTTGTCCCGCTCAAGCTATCACAATAGAATCTACAGAGAGACAAGATGGAAGTAGAAAGACAACACGATATGATATCGATATGCTTAAATGTATCTACTGCGGTCTTTGTCAAGAATCTTGTCCTGTAGAAGCAATAGTTCAAGGACCAAATTTTGAATTTTCTACTGAAACACGGGAAGAACTTTATTACAATAAAGAAAAATTAATGGATAACGGAGATAGATGGGAAGATGTCTTAGCCAAAAATATTAGACTAGACAAACCATATAGATAAAATGTTAGCGCATACAATTTTCTTCTATTTCTTCTCCATTATTACCGTCGGATCAGCATTAATGGTTATCGTCAGTAAAAATACCGTACATGCAGTTTTTTTTCTTATCTTGGATTTTATTTCTGTTGGGTGTCTTTTTATTATGATAGGTGCAGAATTTTTGGGAATGATTATGCTCATTGTTTATGTAGGTGCGGTTGCAGTATTATTTTTATTTGTTGTAATGATGTTAAATGTAGCTGAACAAAAACAATCATGGTTTAGAGGATTAAAAAAATCAACCCACATACCTGTAGGCTTAATTGTGAGTATAATTATTCTTTTAGAGCTTTTAGTGGTTATCGGAGGCTGGAAATATAAAGAAGATTTTATTAGTACAAATTCTATAATTATAGATTCAAATTTTTCTAACACTCATCAACTTGGAAGCGTTCTCTATACCGACTATATATATTTATTTCAAATTGCTGGAATAATTTTACTACTATCAATGATAGGGGCTATTATTTTAACATACAGAAAAAGAGAAGGTGTCAAAAAACAAAGTTATATAAATCAAATTTCAAGAGAGAGAGAAACATCGGTCGAAGTAGTTGAAGCAGACTTTAATACTGGAGTAAAAATAGATGATTAATATTGAGTTAGGGCATTATTTAACTCTCGGAGGGGTAATTTTTTTACTTGGAGTAGTAGGTATATTTTTAAATAGAAAAAATATAATTGTAATTCTAATGTCTGTTGAATTAATTTTACTATCAGTAAATATAAATCTTATTGCTTTTTCAACATATTTAAATGAAATAACAGGTCAAATTTTTACTTTCTTTATACTGACTGTTGCAGCGGCAGAAGCAGCAATAGGTTTAGCAATTATTGTTTCTTACTACCGAAATAAAGGCTCAATTAGAGTACAAGATATTAACGAGATGAAAGGTTAGATGTCTTATTTAATAGTATTTTTACCATTAATAGGTGCTTTACTTGGCTACAGTTTAAAATCTTTAGGAGATAGGTATTCTGAGATAATAACCACATCATTTTTATTTTTATCAGCAATTTTATCAATAATAATTTTTTACAATGGAATTTTTTATGGAGAGTATAAAAATTATAAAATAATTGAGTGGATTAGCTCAGGTAGTCTCAAGGTTGACTGGTCAATTAATATAGATCCATTAAGCTCGATAATGTTGGTTGTTGTAACCTCTATCTCATCTTTAGTGCACTTGTATTCAATAGGCTACATGAGTCACGATCCAAACAAACCAAGATTTATGTCTTACTTATCTCTGTTTACATTTGCTATGTTAATGCTGGTAGTTTCTGACAATTTTTTACAATTATTTTTTGGGTGGGAAGGTGTAGGGCTGTGTTCTTATCTTTTAATAGGTTTTTGGTACAAAAAAAATTCTGCTAATAACGCTGCAATAAAAGCTTTTTTAGTGAATCGAGTCGGAGATTTCGGACTCGCTATCGGTATATTTTTAATTTTTAATTATTTCGGCACATTAAATTATAATGAGGTTTTTGTTAAAGTTGTAGAAAATTCAACTAAAGAAATTAATTTTCTTGGATTAAATATAAATTTAATTACATTAATTTCTCTGACCTTATTCATTGGTGCAATGGGTAAGTCAGCACAATTTTTATTTCACACATGGTTACCAGACGCAATGGAAGGACCAACACCAGTGTCGGCATTAATTCATGCGGCTACAATGGTTACAGCAGGCGTTTTTTTAGTTGTTAGGTGTTCTCCTATTTTTGAATATTCGCAAATTGCTTTAAATTTTATTGCAGTAGTTGGAATGATAACAGCAGTGTTTGCAGCCTCGGTGGCGTTAGTACAAAATGACATTAAAAAAATTATTGCATATTCAACTTGCAGCCAATTAGGCTACATGTTTTTTGCAGCTGGTATAGGTGCTTATCATGTTGCAATTTTTCATTTATTTACACATGCTTTTTTTAAAGCTTTATTATTTTTAGGAGCAGGTTCTGTAATTCATGCTTTTAAAGATGAACAAGACATAAGAAGAATGGGAGGTATTTGGAAAAAAATTCCTTATACTTGGTGCTTAATGCTAATAGGAACATTGGCATTAACAGGATTTCCCTTTTTATCAGGATTCTATTCTAAAGATGCGATCATTGAATTTGCTTATTTTAAAAATTCTAATATTGGATATTACGCTATGACAGTAGGAATCCTTACGGCATTTTTAACTGCAATTTATTCATGGAGATTATTTTTTAAAACTTTTCATGGTAAATACAATAATCCAAACTTACCAATTGAAGAAACAAACGAGTCTCCACTAATTATGTTAATACCATTAATTTTTCTTGCATCTGGTGCTTTGTTTGCAGGTTATGCTTTTAAAGAATTGTTAATAGGTGATAATTATTTAAATTTTTGGAAAAAGTCTATTTTATTTATTAAAGAAATAGAGCATATACATTTGCCGCTTTGGCTTCTATTTTCAACACCAGTTCTTGTAGTAAGTGCAATACCTCTTTCTTATTATTTGTACATTAAAAATACCGATATTCTTTCTGGAGCGAGAAAACTAAATGAACCACTTTATAATTTTTTATTAAATAAATGGTATTTCGATGAACTTTACGAGGCTATATTTGTTAAGCCGCTAAAATTAATTGGGGTATTTCTTTGGAAGAAGGGTGATCAAAATATTATAGACCGATATGGTCCAGACGGTTTTTCAAAAGTAATTAAATACATTTCTAATAAAGCGGTAAAATTTCAAAGCGGATATATTTATGACTACGCTTTTGTAATGCTTTTAGGACTTTCTTTTTTGCTAACCTATTTAATGATTAAATAAAATGAATTTTCCAATACTTTCATCAATAACTTTACTACCTGCTTTAGGTGCTTTATTTATTTTATTTTCAAAAAGTGAAAAAACTGAAAATAAAAATGCAATTAATCTTTCTCTATTTACAAGTGTGGTAAATTTATTCCTAGCTATTTTCTTATGGCACTCTTTTGACAAAAACTTTGCTGGATTTCAATTTGTGGAAGAACAAAACTGGATAAGTGGATTTATAAAATTTAAATTTGGAATAGACGGTATCTCAATTTTATTTATAGTTTTAACTGCGTTCATTACTCCAATTTGTATTATTTCTTGTATCAACAGTGTTAAGACAAGACTTAAGGAATTTTTAATAGCAATATTAATTCTAGAAACTTTCATGATAGGAGTTTTTTGTTCATTAGATCTTGTAGTTTTTTATATTTTTTTTGAAGCAGGTTTAATACCCATGTTTTTAATTATTGGTATATGGGGAGGTCCAAAAAAAGTTTATGCGGCTTTTAAATTTTTTTTATTTACCCTTTTAGGCTCTGTTTTAATGTTAGTTGCAATTATTTCTATTTATTGGATCACTGGCACGACTGACGTTACACAAATTTTTGAAATAAAAATACCAGTTAAGTATCAATATGTTTTATGGTTAGCCTTTTTTAGTTCATTCGCAGTTAAAATGCCTATGTGGCCTGTGCATACCTGGTTACCTGACGCTCATGTTGAGGCTCCAACGGCCGGCTCTGTGATACTTGCTGCCATTCTATTAAAAATGGCAGGATACGGCTTTTTGAGATTTTCAATTGGAATGTTTCCTGTCGCATCAGAATATTTTGTTCCATTAATTTACACACTTAGTACTATTGCAATTATTTACACATCTTTAGTTGCGCTTATGCAAGACGACATGAAAAAACTCATTGCTTATTCGTCAGTTGCTCATATGGGGTTTGTCACTTTAGGAATTTTTACTTTTACACCTCAAGGCATGGAAGGAAGTATTTTTCAAATGTTAAGCCATGGACTCATCTCTGCTGCTCTTTTTCTCTGCGTAGGTGTTCTTTATGACAGAGTCAATTCTAGACTCATTAGTTCATATGGTGGAATAGTTAATATTTTACCAAAATATTCTCTAGTTTTTGCAGTATTTATGCTTGGAGCTTTAGGGCTGCCAGGTACCAGTGGTTTTGTAGGAGAAATTTTAATTTTGATAGGAGCTTTCCAGAAAAATTTCTTGGTAGCAATACTAGCGAGTGTAGGAATAATTTTAGGAGCAGCTTATATGCTTTGGCTATACAAAAGAGTAGTTTTTGGAAAACTCGAAAAAAAAGAACTGACAGAACTTAAAGATTTAAATTTGTCCGAAGGAATTATTCTTTTTTCACTTGTGGTCCTTGTATTATTCTTTGGATTTTATCCAAATTTAATTTTAGACACTATTCATACTTCAGTTAAAGAGTTAATCATAAACTATGAGCAGGCAATAGTATTTAATTTTAATACAATACAATAATGGAAAATCTTAATTTAATATTCCCGGAAATATTTCTTTCATTAAGCATCTTTGCAACTTTACTGTTAGGAGTTTTTTTAAAAAATAGTTACAAATTGATTACAAATATAACCTATTTAATCATAATAATATTATTATTAATTATTTTTAATTCATTTACCATGTCAGGTAGTTTATTTTCTAATAGTTTTGTATCTAATTCTTTTATTAATTTTTTTAAAATTTTAATTTTATTAGGCACACTATTTGTAATGCTTATTACACAAAGCTTTATAAAAGAGATGAAAATTAATTATTTTGAATATCCACTGTTATTACTTTTTTCAGTTTTAGGCATGTTCTTTATGATAAGTTCTAATGATTTAATGTCCTTTTATTTAGGTTTAGAGCTACAGTCTTTGGCTCTATATATTCTAGCATCAATAGATAGAGATAATTTAAAATCAAATGAATCTGGAATAAAATATTTTGTACTAAGTGCGCTTTCTTCCGGACTTTTGCTCTACGGGTGTTCACTTTTGTATGGATTTACTGGCACAACAAATTTTGAAGAAATTAATTTAAAAATAGAACTTGAAAATACTGGTGCTGTTTTTGCAATGGTTTTTATTTTGGTAGGTTTAGCATTTAAAATATCAGCTGTCCCTTTTCATATGTGGACTCCCGATGTATACCAAGGCTCACCAAGCTCTGTAACTAGTTTTTTTGCTGTTGTTCCAAAAGTAGCGGGCATAGCCATACTTATTAGATTTGTCCAGATTCCTTTTGAACAATTAATAGATCAGTGGAAAAATATTTTAGTCTTTATGTCACTCGCATCTATGATCTTAGGTGCAGTTGCAGCAATAGGACAAACTAACATAAAGAGACTGATAGCGTATAGTTCTATAGGTCATATTGGTTATGCATTAGCCGGTATTTCAACTGGCACAGTAATGGGCTACAATAGTAGTATTACTTACATTTCGATTTACGTAATTATGAATCTAGGTGTATTTGGCTGTATTTTTTTAATGAAAAAAGACGGTAAGTACTGTGAGGATATTAAAGATTTAGCAGGCATATCAAAACAAAACCCATTATTAGCAATTTCATTTTTAATAATCATGTTTTCTTTAGCTGGAATTCCACCGTTAGCAGGTTTCTTTGCTAAGTTTTACATTTTTTTGTCTGTTATAGAGAACGGGATGTATACACTGGCAATTGTTGGACTACTAAGCACTGTTATTTCAGCCTTTTATTATTTAAGAATTATTAAAATTATTTACTTTGATGAAATAAAAAATCCATTTGATAAAATAAAAAATTTAGGAATAACAAGCACTGTTTTCTTAAGCTGCTCGATACTAGTTTTGTTTTTCTTATATCCTTCGATTTTAAATAATATTGTCGATATACTAACAATAAATTAATGAAATTAAAAATTGTAAAATTTAAGAGTGTAAAAAGCACTAATGATGAAGCTATAAAACTAATAAAATCTAACAAATGTTTTTTGGGATTAGTTTCTACTAATTCTCAAATTAAAGGAAGGGGAACCATGGGAAAAAAATGGATTTCATATAGAGGGAATATTTTTATTTCAGTATTTTTTAAAGTTGATTTAATTAAATTAAAAATTAAAAATTATCTAATTATTAATGCGAAGATTATCAAAAAAATATTAAATGAATACACAAGAAAAACTATAAAGATAAAAAAACCTAATGACTTATTGATTGATGGAAAAAAAATCTGTGGAATACTTCAAGAAGTTATTGACCATAAAAAAGAACAATATTTGATTACAGGTATTGGCATAAATACAAAAATTTCTCCTACAAATAAAGATTTTAAGTGCACATCTTTAAAAATTAATTCAAACAAAAATATCAACAATAAAATTATTATTGAAAAAATAATAAAAAATTACAACAAATTAATTTATGATATAAATAACCATAATTCTTTATATATAAAAAAAAAATATATAAATAAATAAATGAAAATATTAATTGGAGACATTGGAAACACATTAACCAAACTATGTTTGGTTGATGAAAAATTAACATCTATTAAAGAATACAACATAGAGACAGCGAAAATAATTAAAGAAAAAAATTTAATTAATTTTTTAAATCCAATTATAAATAAAAAAATAAAAAAAAAAATTTTATTTTCTAGCGTAGTACCAAATGTTTATAAAAAAATTAATAAATTTCTGAAAATAAAAAAATATCAAGTTTATGAAATAAAAAACTTACATCTTAAAAAATTAATAAAGATAAAGATTGATAAATATAATCAGCTAGGATCAGATAGAATTGCTAATGCGATCGGAGCCTATAGTTTATATAAAAAAAATTGCTTAATTATAGATTTTGGTACAGCAACTACTTTTGATATTGTAAGAAAACCCGGTATCTATGAAGGAGGTGTCATTGCTCCTGGAGTCAAGCTTTCAATACTAAATTTAAATCGTTTTACAGCGACATTGCCTGTATTTGACTTAAAAGCAAATCAAAAGACATTTGGAAAAAACACAAAAGATGCACTTAATGCTGGTTTTCTTTGGGGCTATCAAGGATTAATAAACAATATAGTAAAAAAAATTAAAACCTCTTTTAATTGTAGTTTTAAGATAATTTTAACTGGCGGATATTCAAAAACTTTTTATAAATTTATTAATAATAATTCCACTATTGAGCCGAACATTACTATAAAAGGTATCATGCATATTTATAAAAATTTAATTAAATGAGCAAAGAAGAACTTCTCTTTTGTCCGTTAGGCGGCTCCGGTGAGATAGGCATGAATTTAAATTTATATGCCTATGGAAAAGAAAATGATCAAAAGTGGATAGCCGTTGATATGGGTGTGACTTTTGCCGACGATTCTATCCCTGGTATAGATTTAATTTATCCTGATCCTGGTTTTCTAATAGAAAAGAAAAAAGATTTACTAGGCATTGTATTAACACATGCACACGAAGATCATATTGGATCTGTTGCTATTATATGGCCACAGCTTAAATGTAAAATATATGCAACACCTTTTACTGCTGCTTTGTTAAAAGAAAAATTTAAGGAAAAAAAAATTGATATCACAAGCTATTTAAAGATAGTTCCATTAAACGGTAAAATTAATCTTGGACCTTTTGATATAGAATTTATTACTTTAACACATTCAATTTTAGAACCGAACGGACTTAGCATTAAAACACCAGCAGGAATTATTTTACATACTGGTGACTGGAAATGTGACCCTAATCCACTAATAGGTGAAAGTATTGACGAAAAAAAATTAAAAGAAATAGGAAATCAAAATGTATTAGCTATGGTTTGTGACTCTACAAATGTTTTTAGTGAAGGTAGAGCTGGATCTGAGTTTGACGTAAGAGAAAGTCTTTTAAGAATTATATCAAACTTAAAAAAAAGAATTATCGTTACAACTTTTGCCTCTAATGTAGCAAGAATGGAAACAGTTTTTTATTGTGCACAAAAAGCAAATAGGCAAATATCATTAGTTGGGAGATCCATGCATAGAATTTATAAAGCGGCTAGACAATGTGGCTATTTACAAAATTTAATCGAACCAATTGATCCTCGAGATGCAAAAAACATATCAAGAGATAAAATTATTTATCTCTGCACTGGCAGTCAAGGCGAACCTATGGGCGCAATGAAGAGAATTACTTCCGGAATACATCCCGATGTATTTTTAGAAAAAGATGATACAGTTATTTTTTCATCTAAAATTATTCCTGGTAATGAAAAAAAATTATACGCAATGCATAATGAGATAGTAAAAAATAAAATTGAAATTATAACTGAAGAAAATGCTTTTGTGCATGTATCTGGACACCCTAATAGAGATGACCTAAAAGATATGTATAGCTGGGTAAAACCTAAATCTATTATTCCAGTCCATGGAGAGCACCGTCACATGATTGAGCAAGCAAAATTTGCTAAAGAAATGAAAGTACCACATAGTTTACAAATTGAAAATGGTGACATTATAAAAATTTATCCTGGTGATACACCAAAAATAATTGACAAGGCTCCTTCAGGTAGAATGTATCTTGACGGTTCGGTCTCAGTAAGAGAAGATTCAAATTCTATTAAAGAAAGAAAAAACTTAGCAATTAATGGTTATGTAGAAGTTACACTACCAATCGGTAACAATGGTAAGATTAGAAAACCAGTAATTTCGTTTAAAGGTCTACCTATAGATGATTTAGACGAAACATTCATCTTTGATATGGAAGATGAAATATCAGACATATGTAAAACGTTTTCAATACAAAATAAAAAACAAGAATATAATTTAATAGATGCATTAAAACAAAGCTGCAGAAGAATTGTAAGAGAAAAAACAGGAAAAAAACCTCACACTAGAATTAACCTAGCAAGAATTTAATGTCTACGACTGGATCTTTAATAGTTTATATATCAATTTGGTGGATTGTTTTTTTTTCAGTCTTACCTTTTGGAATCAAATCACAAAATGCAAAATTTGGCGACCAATTGAATGGCAATGATCGAGGTGCTCCAAGAAACCCTAAAATAGGAAAAAAATTTTTGATAACCACTTTAATTACTTCTGTAATATTTATCGCTATATATTTTATGGTAAGTAAAAATTATTTAAA
>Ga0307986_10003777_pt1 | contig 10438 bp, 11 predicted proteins | sample EllFjometageno82_FD_203170 | JGI IMG/M metagenome (GOLD analysis project Ga0307986, IMG submission 203170) | Marine microbial communities from Ellis Fjord, Antarctic Ocean - #82 | ecosystem: Environmental > Aquatic > Marine > Unclassified | place: Southern Ocean | collected 2014-10-09
CTAAAATATAAAAATCCTGAAGATTTAGCAAATGCAAAAATAAAAGATGTAGAAAAAATAATTAGATCAATTGGATTTTTTCATGTTAAATCTAAAAGAATTATAGAAGTTGCAAAAATAATTCATGTAAAATATAAAGATAAAGTTCCAGAAGATCTGGATACACTAGTACAATTACCAGGTGTTGGAAGGAAAACTGCTAATTGTGTTTTAGTGTATGCATTTGAAAAACCAGCTATCCCAGTTGATATTCATGTTCATAGAATTTCAAATAGATTAGGTTTAGTGAATACAAAAAATCCTGAAGAGACAGAACAAGAGTTAATGAAAAAAATAGATAAAAAATATTGGATTGACATAAATGATACATTTGTAATGTATGGTCAAAATATTTGTAAACCTATTTCTCCAATGTGTGATGTTTGTAAAATTAAAAAAAGTTGTAAATATTATAAAACTAAGAACGTCTCTTAGTAAAATATAATGTTGCACCTATAAGTCCAATCCCTGCTGCAACATAAAATGGGAAAAATGCAAACATATTCTTTCCAGGATCACCAGACAATATGTCTATAATCATAACTCCAGAATTTATTGCAGGTGGATCAGTACTTCCTTGCATTCCATAAACTGAATATGACTCAATTTCAAATTGTCCAATATCCAAATTTGTTACAACTATTCTTGCTCCATTGTTTACAGTTAATCCTGCTCTATCAGTAAATGATACAATAGATTTTGCTTGAGGGTACCACCCTCTATCTAAATCACTATGAACAACAATGTATCCCTCATCAGGAGTTTGTACCGCAACCCAAAATTTATTGTCAGGTTTTGGACCCATACCAACTTCAATAAATTCACTATTATCCAGTTTATCATATACTCTAAAAACGGCATTACCCTCTGGATTTGCATAAAGTAAATTATTATCAATAGTAATTTGCCAGCTTACACTGTGAATATTATCTAGTGGGATTATTGGTGCATTACGCAATACGGTGTTAAATTTTTCTGCAGGAATTTCCATATTTTCAATAATTAAAGAAGGGTTTACTTCTTGAGCAAATGCAGGAGTAATTATGAATCCAAGAAAAATAATTATTAGAATTAGATACTTCATGAGCTAATCTAAATTTGTTTGAATAAATATCTAGTCAACAAAAGGTTTTGGATGATTCAAAATTACCTTTGCTACTTCAGGTCTTAAAATAAATTCAGATGGTGCTTGTCCATTTTGAATCATTTCTCTAAGTGCTGTTCCACTAATTTGCTCTTTTACATCATTATCGTGTGGACATGCCTTTGGAGTTGTATATGTAAGACATTTTTTACAATAGAAGAATGGTGGGAAAAATACTGGAGAAATTTCTAATTCCGGATAATTCTCAAAGATTTTTTGTGCTGCCATTGGATCATAGAATTTACCAACACCTGCATGATCACGTCCAATAATGATATGAGTACAACCAAAATTTTGTCTCATAATTGCATGATGTATTGCTTCCTTTGGACCAGCATACTTCATTTGTGTATGTAATGTTCCAAGTTGACATCTATTTTCAGGATAGTATGATTTTATCATAGTTTCATAACATTTTACAATTAATTCATCTACAAAATCACCAGATTTTTTCTTGCCAATTACAGGATTTACAAATACACCGTCACGAGTTGTTATGGATGTCTTTTGTAACATTTCATGTGCCACATGTGGTGGATTTCTTGTTTGAAATGCGCAAATTGTTTTCCAACCTGCTTTTGCAAAAGATTCTCGGGTTTGAGTTGGTGTTAATCTATTTTTTCTAATTTCAGTATCGTTTGGTCTTTGGATAAAATCAATTTTTCCACTAACCAAGAAATCTTTCATTGACATTGTATATCCTACACCAGGATGTGATGAATCAGTAGTACCGTAAATTCCTTGAGCAGTTTTCTCTTTATCAAAAGTAAATGTTTCATCAACGTGTAATACTGCAACTCCAACACCATCTGGATTTTGTAACAGAACATCTCCAGCTTCTTTCATTTTAGAAGCAGTTTCTTTATCCACATCAAGTACAATTGGAATAGTCCATGCTAGATCATTAGTTAATCTTCCACGAGATACAACGCTTTCAAAATCTTGTTGTCCCAAAAATCCCTCTAAAGGACTAAAAATACCATCAGCAATATTTTCTACATCATTTGCTAGATCTTCAGTAATTGTAATTGAAAATAATCCTGTAGAATCAATTTTAGTAATTCTGTTAACTAAAATTCCACCATGTGGTTTAATTGAATTATTTTCAGACATGGATAAGCAGCTATTTACGGTCTATATGAAGGCCGCATTCTTTGTTACCATCTTGTTCCCACCACCATCTACCTGCACGAATATCTTCATCAGGTTTTATTGCTCTAGTACAAGGTTCACATCCAATACTTGGAAAACCTTTGTCAAGAAGACTGTTGTATGGTAAATTATTATTTTTTATATATTCTTGAATTTGATCCCAAGTCCAATCAACTATTGGATTAATTTTTAAAATTCCACCATGACCATGATCTAATTGAAACATTGTAACATCTTCACGATTTTTTGTCTGGTCACGTCTTAATCCTGTAATCCAACCATCCAAAGTACTCAATATTTTATTCATTGGATGAACTTTACGAATTTCACAACAGAGTTTTCTATTATCAACACTTTCATAGAAAAGATTCATTCCTTTTTCTTTTACCATTTCTTCTACTTCTGCGGTATCAGGAAATAGTACTTCAATTGAAATGTTGTATTTTTTTCTAACAATATCCATAATATCATAAGTTTCTTGTGGAAGTCTTCCAGTATCAAGACTAAAAAATCGAAAATTAGGATTAATTTTTAACATAATATCCATTACGACTGCATCTTCAGCTCCAAAACTTGATGCTTTAGCAACTTTAGGATGCAAATTATCAGATACCCATTGTAAAGCATCTTGAGTAGTTTTAATTCTAGAATTAAGATCATCAACCTGTTCTTGCGTAAATTTTGTCACATATTCATTTAAAATATTTCTTTTATATTGATTGCCCAAAAAATTTATGCTAAATTATAAACAAGTAGAAGAGAAAATAAAAAAGATGAATGAAATATCATATGTAGTAGTTTTTCCAAATATATTTTCTAAAAATAAAATTCCACAATTAATTAAAAATATTAAAAATATACTTAAAATAAAAAATCAAAACTATAATTCTGTAAAACGTGATGGGGATATTATTTTAGTTAATGCAAATGATCCAGTTTTTGCATCATCAGCTATCAATTTACTTTTTGGTATTGAAAAAATTGCTATTGCAAGACAAATAAAAAATAATTTTCAAAATATTATTTTAGAAATTACATCAATTGGAGGTAATTTATTATTAAAAGGAGAAAAGTTTCTTGTTAAAGTAGAAGGAATATCTAAAGGATTTCTTGTTAAAGATATTGAAATTGCTGCTACATCAAGCATCATAGAAAAAAAATCAAATTTAGAAGCTCACCCTGGAACAGATGAAAATTTTGATAAATTATTGTATACATATTTAACAAAAAATAACGCATACATTTGCATTTTTTTAGATACTGGTAGAGGTGGAATTCCATATCAATCACAAAATCAACAAACAATTTGTGCAATTTATGATGAAATATCTGCAGTTTCTTGTTATGAAACAATTAAGCAAGGATATGATACAAAAATTATAATTTGTTATAGACAAAAATCTGAATTAATGAATTTAGCAAAAATAATTAATCAAATTATTCCAAGACTAGTACAAAATAAAATTGAATTAGAATTTTATCATTTAAAAATAAAACCAAATGGAATTAAAAATTATTTAATTTATGTAAATTCAATATTAGAAATAATGTTAAGTTATTCAAATAATCGTATATCCCTAGCTTTATCACCGCTAATATTTTCTGCAAATTTTATTGATAATTCATTAAATCATGTATTCAGTAAAAAGAAAATTCCAATAATTCCACTGACAGGTGTAGATAATCAACTATTTGAAGAAGCAAAAGAAATTGGATTAGAGCGAAATATCAAAAAATTAGAAAAAATAGTCAGTATTACTTCAAATGAGATTCCCATTTATTCAAAAACAGAAGTAACATCTGCGCTCAAAACAAAGCAAATAATTTCTCTTAAGTTAGGACCAAACAATGTTCATGATATTTTAGACTCATTAGAACAAAATCATTGAAATTTTAAACAGTATATTTAATTAAAAATTATGTTCAAAATAGGAGAATTCATCTATCCGTGGGGAAGCGGTCATTATTCTCGAATGATGAGACTAAATGATGCATTATCAAATGAAATTAAAGATGAATTAGAAGTTCATTTTTCAAGTAAAGATCATGTTTATCAAAAATTATTAAAAAAATTTCCAGATAAAAAAGATAAAATTCATGAAATTTTAATGCCAACTCCAATTGATGGAAAATTTGGTCCTAGTATTTCAAAATCATTGATGAATATAGTATTACCAATCCAAAATAATCCTTCATTAATAAAACAAATTATGAGTTATTTGAGAGAAGAAAGAAAACTATACAATAAAGAAAAATTTGATTTGGTCATAAATGATGGAGATATGGGTTCAAATATTTTAGCAAATAATAGAAACATCCCAAGTTTATTTGTAACAAATCAATTTAGACCAAAATTATATAATTCAAGATCATATCTTTATCCATCACTAATTTTTATAGCAAAACAAATCAATAAAGCATCAAAAATTCTTGTTGCAGATTCACCACCACCATATACTATGTGTGAATATAATCTAAATTTTATAAAAGAAGCAGAAGAAAAAGTAGTTTATGTTGGACATTTTACAAATAGTAAAAAAATTAAAAATGAAAAAGAAACAGATTTAGAAAAATTAGTAAAAAATAATGAATTTGGTTATTGGATGAGAACTGGAAATAAATCAGCTAATGATGCAACTGGTGAAAGATATAACGAAGTTTTCAGCAAAAATGAAATGATAAAAGAAAAAAGAATTATCTCACATGCTAGAAATGAATCAAGTATTGATTCAGTAATTGGAAAAGATGGTAAAAAATATTCGATTTCAGATGCTTTAGAAAAGAAAATAGATTGGATACAAATTGATATTGGTTTTCTTTCAGAACAAGAAAAAAATACAGTTTTAGATTTATGTAAATATGCAGTTGTAAACGGTTCCCATACAGTAATGGGTGAAATAATGGGTGAAAAAGCAAAACCGATAATTGGAATTCCAATTCATGATGAAAATACAAATAATATCAAATGGGCTGATGAGAAAAAATTAGGAATTTTAGTTTCAAAAACAGAACAAGTGGTAGGTGCTATTTCTAAAATTAAAGAAAATTATGAAATATTTGAAGAGAATTTGAATGAATTTTCAAAGAATTTTGTGCCTAATGGTGCTGAAAATTCAGCAAAAATTGCAAGGCAAATCTTAGAAGAAAAGAGATAATAGATTATTTTAGATAATTTTATCATCTGGCACGCGGGATATCGATGGGCGAACGGACCGCAAGGAATGATGAAAAAATCCGCGTGCCGGATAAAATATCGATCAAGAAAGAACGTGCGAACGCTTTTATGGAAAAAATTAATTTAAATTTCATTGGTTGTTTGTCCTGAATGTACAGCAAGAGCAAAGAAGAAAATTCTAGCTAAATATGAAGAAGATGTAGAAGAAGAAAATAGAGATAAACAAGATCTTTACAAATTATTTGATGAAGTTGAAATTCCAATGGAAATGGATAAAAATACAAAAAACTTCATTTGTAAAAAATGTGGATTATACGCATCAAGAGAACAAATATCAGATATTAGATTCAAATTAAATCAAAAAGAAAAAACACGTGATGATAAACATGATGATTATCTTGAATGGTGGTCAAAAAGTAAAAAAGATAAAAATTTAGATAATTAGTGTTGATTTAACAATGGTAAAAAAGAAAGACGATATTCCAGAGTGGGTTACTGATGAAATTCAGAATGCTAAATTTGAAAAACCAAAAAAAATGAAAATATCTGGATATGTTCTAGAGATGTATCAAGAAGATAATAAAATAGATACTCAATTGTATGATCCCGTAGAAGATGGAAGACAAATCGTTACAATGGATGTATCAGAAAAAATTAAAATTTCAGAATTAGAAAAAGGAATTGTTTATGAATTTACTTTTGAACAGCACAAAGCACCATTAAGTAAAAAAGTTTCAGAATTTTTTGACCAACTTCCTGAAGAAAGTAGAATCGAAATAGATGCAATTTATGATTTTAAATTAAAATCAATTAAATTAATAGATGAAAGTGATTCTAGTCAAGCCTCAGAAGATAATATAGAAGAATAAAACTAATCAGTTTTTGTAGAATCTAATTGTTTTTTGAAAGATTTTCCTAAAACAGGATTAATAAAATAAGGAAATGTATGTTTTAACCAGACTGCAACACGCACTATTGAGGGAGTAATGATTTCAAGTCTAGATGAATTTGCAGCTTTTAGAATTGCTTTAGCAACGGTTTTAGAATCAAGGGATGTTGGCGAGTATTTTGGCATTTTTTCAAAAGATGGATGATTAAAAAAATCAGTTTTTACCATTATTGGACTAACAACTGTAATTCCAACTCCAGTTCCAACAAGTTCATGTTTAAGACCTTCAGAAAATCCTAACATTGCAAATTTTGATGCACAGTATGAAGCAATTCCAGGCAATCCAAAGCTTGCTGCAACAGATGCTACATTCACTATATGTCCAGATTTTTTCTTTAGCATTAATGGAAGAAAATTTTTTGTACAATAAACCATACCAAAATAATTAGTCTCCATTTGAGATTCAATCTCATCTATTGAAAGATCAAATATAGAACCATAAATTGCAAAACCAGCATTATTTACTAAAATATCAATGGAAGTAAATTTTGCAATAACAATTTTAGACATTTCTAGTACTTGATCTTTTTTTGAAACATCACAGACACAAACTAATGTATTTACATTAAATTGTTTTAACTCATTTTCTACCTGTTCAAGCTTATTTTTTCTTCTAGCAACTAAAATAATACTTGAACCTAATTTTGCAAATTCTATTGCAGTTTGTTTACCAATTCCAGATGATGCTCCTGTGATTAAAACTACTTTATTTTTAAAATCCATAAATAAAAAAAATCATTTAATGATAAAGTGGTTTCTATTCATTCGGTGTTTTTGGAATTTTACTCAAGGCTAATTTTACTAATAATATCCATGTAATTGCTATTGGAACATAATATGTTGCAATTCTCCAACCAATTACAGCATCCCAACCTACAATTCCTTCATTTATAGTAAAATCAAATGGATTTAAATTATTTAGATAAGATATGATACCAAATTCAGCTAAACCTGAACCACCAATAGTAATTGGTAGATTTCCAATTGCATTTGCACCCATAACGGCCATTATTGAATCAAATGCATTAATTACATATCCTGTTCCCATTGCTATAATCATAAAAGATATTCCATAAAATGCCCATGATGCAAGTGAAAAAAAGAATGAAACTGTAAATATTTTTTTAGATTCTGGAGTTTGTATATTCTCTCTAATCATAGTACATGTTTCTTCCATCCAATCATTTGTTTGATTAATAATTTTACTTCCTTTTTCTTTTCCTAATTTTTTAACAAGTATTTCTAAAATATTTGGAACTTGAAATGTATGTTTAGAAGATAAAAAGAACATTACCATCCATACAGATGTAATAGAAATACTAGTAGCTAAAATAACAATTCCAACAAGATATGCTCCATTCAATAATGCAATTACTCCTGCCAACATAGATAACAAACCTGCTGCAAGTACTTCAGTTACAATATCAACAAGTGCAATCCAGGTGGCCTTTGAAAGTTCTACTCCTTTTTTCTTCAAATAATAAATTACAATAAATTCTGCTCCAATGAACATTGGAGTTGTAAATTTAATAAATTCACTACCAACTCTAACACCAATTAATTTTAAAAATGAATCGGTGTTGCCAAGATATTTTTTTGTAATGTATGCAAATTTTATTCCTTGTAAAACTAGTTTAATCATCATTGCAACTATAGCTCCAATAAATGGAAAAAGACCAATTGCTAGAATATCATCAATTTGGATATCAAATTGAATGGCAATAATGAAAATAGGGATTAAAGTAACAGGTATGGCTACTAGTCTCCAATTCATTTGATATTTTTTTCAAAGAATCAAATATGAAAGTTGATGAAAATTTAGTCATCAAATTATCGTGCCTAAAAATAGGCATAAAAAATATGATTAAATTGGTATTTTATCAATTTTTGACTAATTTAGAATAATTATAAAATAAATTTTTGACTAAAAATTTCTTTAAAAATCATCTAGTTTGAAATATAAGCAAAGAGAAGAAATCAAGACAAGATTGAAAACAATTTTTGTTACTGGAACAGCTGGTTCAGGAAAATCATCACTTACATCAAAATTACTTGAATATTATACAAGAAATGGAGCAAATGCCGCGGTCTTAAATTTAGATCCTGGTGTTGAGAGTATGCCATACAATTGTGATGTAGATGTTAGAGATTACGTGGATTATGTTTCAATAATGCAACAGTACAGTTTGGGACCAAATGGAGCATTAGTAATGGCAAATGATTTGATTGCATCAAAGATTGATGAAATACAAAATGAAGTAGATCAAATAAATCCAGATTATCTAATTGTAGATACACCAGGTCAAATTGAATTATTTGCATATCGTTCTAGTGGTCGTTTTATTGTAGATAATCTTACATCTGATGAAAAAACAAGTATTTTTCTTTTTGATGGATCAATAGTTACTACACCTGCAAATTTTGTTTCAATTGCATTACTTGCAACATCAATTAGATTACGACTTAATTTACCAACAATAAATGCAATAACAAAAACAGATGTAATAGATACTAAACTAAAAGACATACTGCAATGGTCAACAAGCTTGAGTACATTAGAAAATGCAATTTCTAAAGATACAGATGGTGAAACATATGCATTGACTACAAGTATTTTACGAGGATTAAATCTTAATGGGTTTGCACAAGGATTAATTCCAATTTCAAATTCAACTGGTGAAGGTATTGTTAATCTTGAGAGTGCACTGAGTAGAATTCTCAATTTGGGTGAAGAGGTAGAAGGGTAGTTGGTAACAAAAATTACAGTTAGAGCACCATCATCTACAGCTAATTTGGGACCAGGATTTGATACATTTGGACTAGCAATAGATGCATTTTATGATGAAGTTACATTAACAAAAATAAAAAGTGGAATTACAATAATTACGGATGATGATATTCCTACAAATCCAGAAAATAACACTGCTGGATTAGTAATAAAAAACATGAAAAATGAATTAAAAATTAAAGATGGTATTGAAATTAAAATAAAAAAAGGAATACCTGCTGGATTTGGAATGGGTAGTAGTGCAGGATCTGCTGCTGCAAGTGCAGTTGCGTTTGATAAATTATTTAAATTAAAACTAAATCCAAATTCTTTAGTAAAATATGCAGGATTTGGTGAAAAAGCAAGTGCTGGATCAATTCATTATGATAATGTTGCAGCGTCAGTTTTAGGAGGATTTGTTATTGTTAAAACAGATCCATTAGATGTAATTACAATAGATCCGCCTATGAATCTAAGAATGTGTATTGCAGTTCCAAAAATGGATGTTCCAAAAAAGAAAACAAAGGTTTCAAGAGGAGTACTTCCTAAAAAAATAAAATTAACTGATGCTGTTTTGAATATATCAAATGCATCATCAATTGTTGCAGGATTTATGAAAAAAGATCCTGAATTAATCGGAAATTCAATTAAAGATGTAATTGTAGAGCCTGCAAGACAACATATGATCCCAGGATATCAAAAAGTTAAACAAAATGCACTAAAAGCAGGTGCATATGGTGTTACAATTAGTGGTGCAGGACCATCAGTAATTGCATTTTCAAAAAATTCATTTAACTTGAAAAAAATTAGTAATGCAATGTCAAAAGGATTTGCAACTGTAAATATTGAATGTCAAACAATAATATGCAAACCCAGTAAAGGTGCAATACATATAAAAAATAATTAGATGATAAATTATGAAAAAAGCTGTTATTGTATTTAGTGGAGGGATTGATTCTGTATGTGCAGTTTCATTTTTAAAATCAAAATATGAATTATATGGAATTACATTTTCATATGGACAAAAAGCTAATATGGAAATTGCTGCAGCAAAATCTTTTGCAAAAAAACTGGGATTAAAAGAACATAAAATAATTGATATTGGTTTTATGAAAAATCTTTATGGAAATTCAAATGTTTTAACAAGTTCAAAAAGAAAAATTCCAACTAAATTTGAATATTCAATTGTAGTTCCAATTAGAAATGCAGTAT
>Ga0307986_10003779_pt1 | contig 10433 bp, 5 predicted proteins | sample EllFjometageno82_FD_203170 | JGI IMG/M metagenome (GOLD analysis project Ga0307986, IMG submission 203170) | Marine microbial communities from Ellis Fjord, Antarctic Ocean - #82 | ecosystem: Environmental > Aquatic > Marine > Unclassified | place: Southern Ocean | collected 2014-10-09
GATACATCTTCAAAAAGACTGCCTTTTGTAATCGTTTGTTTGAAAACCACGTCGCGTAGCAGGCCCTCATGATATGCGGGGAATACGAGAGACGGTAGGTCTCTTTCAGGAGCTTCTTGAACTCGGGGGGCGTCAGGTAGCCCTTTCTCTCTTTGTCATATCGCTTGAATATCGCATGTCTTCTTGTCTTAGATCGTCTCTTTGTCTTAGATCGTCTCTTTGTCTTTGTTGTCTTTGTTGTCTTAGCCATATCTAAGACATAGATTTTCCTCTCATAATATATACGGTGAGGTATACCAAGTATGGGTCGTTCTAGGAGAGGTCGTTCTAGGAGTTATAGGAGAGAGAAGACAAGGAGGAGAACGAGAGCGAAGGGTTCTGGGGCGCCTCAGAGACGAAAGTCCCGAACAAAGAGACCAAGACGGGTCTCTACGAGACGACGGGCTCGTTATAGAGGACATCGTCCCCTTAGGACCCGACGGAGGTCTCGTATGAGAGGTGGGATGCGGCTGACTACTGAAATGTCAGATGATGATACTAAGTTTATGGTGGCTTCCCCCTCCCCGAGGGGGAAGCCGGTTGAGCCGCAAGCGCAGCCCGAGCCGCAACCGCAGCCCGAGCCGCAACCGCAACCGCAACCGCAACCGCAACCGCAACCCGAGCCGCAGGCGGAGCGTGATCCGATATGGATTCCAGATGACGAGGCGACTCAATGCATGTACGTAGGGTGTGATACTGTCTTCGGCAGGCTAGATCGAAGAAGTCATTGCCGGATGTGTGGGATTGTGGTATGTCGTAGTTGTTCGGATGTGGTTAAGGATGCCATTCCAGATTCATGGATTTCCAAAGAGCACCCTCATGGAATCAGGTTTAAAACAGAGCGAAAAAAAAGGGATTTTCCCTACGTGACATCCACGGTGCGTGGTTTCGAGTCTAATGAAGAGATCAAAGGGAAAGACGTGAGGCGGTGCAATGGGTGTCGTTGGCGGAATGACCTTAGAGTGCATCTATCGGGGAGGTCCTCCGACATGGACGACATTGCCCACATTCCAGTCTTAACAAAGTTATCCGTTTCAGGACGAGAAATAGTGCGTCGTGAATACGCCAAAATCTATAACCTGTCTGGTGTGGAGACCGAAGAACTGCTACAGGCAGCGGAAGCAAGCTGGAATGAAAAAAAACAAAAAGTAGTACAGGATCTCAAAAGGTCGCTCAAAGGTAGCGGTGACTATTACGACGACAGTGACCAATACGGCCAGGGGGACAGTCGTTGGCGAACTGCTGGCTACAATGGTCCCATCTAATGATCCAAAGTCCCTCCGCGTTTCTCAGTTAGTAAAGATATCTACCGAGACTCATCATAAGAATGGAAACGCAACGATATGATTCTCTGGATTTCAAGCGGATCCAGTATTCCAAGCCTGAGAAGCGAGGCGCCTTCTATTACTCGGACATCACGTATGGCTCTTCAGGGTCAGGGAAACCCCTGATGATCTTGTGTCCGAAGCTCAAGACCAAGATATCGGGTTCTGAGTCGTTGACCAAGGCTTCGCCGACTTTAGAGCTGGAACCCGAGACCAACGATTTCTCGTTTTATGATTCGTTGTTGAAGCTGGACGAACGCAATATCAAGGAAACGTACGAGAAAGGCAAGGATTGGTTCGGCAAGGAGATTCCCATGGATCTCATTGACGACATGTACAAGAGGGCAACGAAACCTCTGAAACGGGATCAGAGACCGTCGTACTCTTTCAAGATTCCGATGGAAAAGAAAGAGCCGCGGTGCAAGGTCTTCACAGGGCAACGCTCTCCCTGTCCTTTGACGGATGTTGCGGAGGGCGCTCAGGTGGTGACCGTCCTCCACATTCGGGGTCTCAAGTTCTTGAAGCAGAACTATTACTGCGATTACTATGTCACCCAGATGCAAATTCTGGGGACCAAGGATCCCAAGTTCTTGATTCCGGAGGAATGTTTGATCAGCGACGACGAAGGTGGCCACCCTGGCCAGGGTGGCCAGGGTGGAGATATAGACAGAGAAAGAGAAGCCGAGGACGATTTGATCGACGGGGAGATCCTGGAGTCGATACAAGAACGCATGGCATTCCGAGAACGGGCGATTTCTATCTGCCAGACGCAGATCCAAGACTTACGAGCGTCCAAGGCAGAGATCGAAGAGAAACTTCGGCAAGGCGAAGACAATCTCCGCGATCTTCAGAAGGACCCTTACCAAGAAACCGCCGGCCCTGAGGAAACTAAGGAAACTAAGGAAACTGGTGAATCTTAAATTCTCCTAGGATTTTTTTTGTAGTCTAGACTATATACTTAAGATATGATGGATGGTGCAATGAGCTGGTGCAAGAAGAATCCGTGGCTGTGTGGTGCTGTTGCCTTAGTCGTCCTTCACTTTCTGGGCGTCATTAATCTGATCCGTCTGTGGGACAGCCTCCTTGAGATGCTCTCCCTGAAGGATGGATTCACGAATGCTGGTGGTGGCGGTGGTCCTCAGGGCGTCCTTAATGCGATGCCAGATATGGGGGCACCGCTCGCGGCTGAGGAGGGTATTCAGGAGGGTCAGCTGGCGGTCAAGGGGCTCACGCGGACCCCGTCCACCTGCTATCCCCAGCAGACCCTGAAGCCGGCGGATCTCCTGCCGGCGTCCGAGAGCCAGGCGATCCAGGAGTTCAACTCCACGGCGCCGGTCGCGGAGGGCATCATGGCGGGCAACCTCCTGGATGCGGGTTCGCACATCGGTGTGAACACCGTCGGTCAGTCCTTACGGAACGCGAACCAGCAGCTGAGATCGGAGCCCCCGAACCCTCAGGTGAACGTGAGCCCGTGGCAGAACACCACGATCGGTCCGGATCTCGGGCGGAGACCTCTGGAGATCGCGGAGTCGTGTGGCCTCTAAATATCTCTCACCCTTGTAAATTTGATATAAACAAAAGATACCATTGTATACTATAACCAGATGGAACCTCAAGCATCCGTCCGTTTCAAGGCAGATCCCTACAACCCTCAGAATCGTCTCATAACCGAGCTTGAGATTCAAGAGGTCTTTCAGTCTCTCTTACTTCCTTGTCCCAAGATTTCTGATATATCGGTATATCAGAAAGCTTTCATTCACAAATCATACACCCAGCTCAAAGATTACGAAGAGTACAAGAAACCTGACGATTGCTTACCATTATTCAAAGACTCATATGAAACCATGGAGTTCCTCGGGGACTCGCTGCTCGGTTCCATCATCTCGGTCTATCTCTATGATCGCTACGTCTCCACCTACCATGTCGACGAGGGTTTCCTCACGAAGCTCAAGATTCGCTTCGTATGCGGAGATCAACTGGGATTTCTCTCGGAGAGACTTGGCTTCTCCAAGTTCATGGTCATCTCCAAACATATCGACGAGAGCTGCGAAGGTCGGGAGAACATCCACATCTTGGAGGACATCTACGAGGCCTTCTTGGGCGCGATCTATCTGGATACCAAGGATATGAATCTGGTCCGAGATGTCATCCTCAAGTCCATCGAGCTTCACATTGACGTTGCAGACTTGATCTCCAAGGACAACAATTACAAGGATCAGATATTGCGATATTTTCAGCACAACTTCAAGATTCATCCGAAATACGAGACACTGAAACAAGAGAACACCGGTAAGGATGGGGGATCTTCCACTAGTGGATTTGAATGTAAGATCTTGAAGGAAAACGAAGTGATTGAGGTGGGTCACGGTTCCACCAAGAAGAAAGCGGAACAAGAGGCCTCCAAGAAGGCTCTCCAGAAGTTCCACGTGATTTCATGATTAGTCGGATTAGTCTGGTTATCCCTCCAAGAACCCCCTGATGGCTACTTCAAGATGGAAACGACTACCACTCGTATCTGATCGATCTAGATTCCCAAGGGTGATATTTGTCATGCTAGTCCTCCTCACACGCCGTTCTACTCTGTTTGCCTTCCTTACCATAACATTGTGTAGACGTGGCATCCCTTCATACATATTGCTATTGAACTTGAACCGTGCCTCACTGCTACGGGTTAGTTTCGATTGCCCGTGAATTATAGTAATAGTTATCGCTGATCCACCCTTACCGTATTCCCACTGCGATGCGGTGAGACCGTGATCCTGTGTGATGGTGATAATCATTCTTTTTCTTTTTCCATCTTCAATATACGAAATTTCAGTTATTCTGTATGTGGATAACAACCCAGTTTTGTTGATCTGTGGGTCATCGCAGCTGTAGCTTACACGTTGTTTATCTAAGCTGGAGTCATATCTGAAACAGCACTGACATGCCATATCCCCCCCCTTATTAGAAATCTTTGAACGCTCGACGATTTCTAGGAATGGATGATAACTTACACATGTGAGTTGTGTCCATTCAGTTGAAGCGTCAGTGACATACAAGTCCTTTATTTGTTCATGAGTCACCTCGCCTTCTCCTATATAATAGCCGCTCATTCGTGGTTCTCGGTCGTTATGCAGTGGTTCCTTAAATATCAGAAGGATTGAAAATGAATTTCTATAGAATATGATTTCGTCTAATGTAGCATCGTCTTCCATCCAAGTATCAAATTCTCCCTCAAATACTACAGGATCCTCACTCGCATCCTCGAACATATTAATGAATTTCAAATACCTTTGATATGTTGGGTATCCAGGATGAGTGTATAACGATTTTCCCTTCACTTGCATCTCTGTATTTTTAGCCTCTACATTGGCGACCGCGGTTGTGTAATTGCCTTCCACAGCTTGAACTGTAGCAGATGCTAGATAGTATGCGTGTTTTTTTTCAATCTCGACTTTTTTTATTTCACATTCTTCCTTCATCGTAGTAAAAGCGTTCTCAGCAGTCTCTAAAGCGTTCTCCTGACTGGGATCTTTACGGAAACGAGATACCTCAGCGTCAAGATGGGGTAATTGTCCAGTTATTATTTCGGACCGTTCCGCCTGCAATGAAGATATACTACCTTTGATTCCCTGCAATTCTGGATTATCTCCGAGGAAGGTTTCATCAAAGTTGCGGACCAGATCCCATTTTTCTTTTAAAGGTTGAATGGTTGAAACCATCTCAAGCAGTTCAGTTTGAATGGCTGTAACTTCGTCTTCTATTGTCTTGCACTCTCTTACTGCTTTTCTCATAGCTTCAATTTCTTCTGAGAACTCACTTGTGGTTGAGTCCAGCATTCTTTCTTTATAATATGTAAGGAACTCACCCTTAACAAGTGAGGCAGGATACATGGGGTCGGGCATGGGCTCGGGTTCTCCTACCTCGACTGTTGGCTGGGGCGCAGACTGCATATGGTCCAGAATGACATTCTGGTATTCATTGAGTTTATCCGAGAGATCTTGTTTTAGAAGTCCACTATTATCCTCAGGATTGATTTCCAATACAACATATGTCCTATTGCCGCCTCGAACTACACACACACCTTGTAAATCTTGTAAGTGGTGGAACTCCTTTTTTTGTATTGACTCCATGGCTTTATCTACCCCTAGTAAGTCGAATTTATAACGCATGATGATTTCTTCACCCTCAAATTTAAATGTAATCTTCGCACGCTCCTTCGTTACGTTTGAAATCTTTGTATCCGAAATCCCTGTATATGGTATGCGATAAACTCTCGGATATTCAATCGATTCTCGCCCACCCTTCTGACTAGTATGGATGATGACATATAAATGTGTCTCCCCCAGAGATATACAATAATTATCTTCCTTACTAGTTTGGTCGAGAAGGCTATGGCCCCCTTCCAGTGTTACAGGTGACAATTTACTGTCAATCATAGATAGTGGAAGTTTCAGTCTGCGTGTGTCCGACTCGAATTCGGCCGCTGCGGGCTGTGCCACGAGAGTGGCACGTGGAGCCAATTCATCCCCTTCACCCTCATCCCCAGAATCAGAATAATCAGAATAATCAGAAGATTCACTTGAATATACATTTTGTAACACGACACGGCGCGGAATCCCTCCTCTTACATGCGTGAAAGCTTCTTGTATATTTTGAAAATAGCTAATTAGTCCATCAAGGTAATCTGTCATGGACCTCTCGTCTCTTTTAACCTCTCCACATTTGTCTGTCAATTGTTCTTTGGTATAAAATGGCATGGACTCGTTATAAAGTTTCAGCGTACATGCCACATCATCTTTCAAGACAAGACTCGTAAGATCTCTAGGATCAGATAAAAGTCCCAGTACGCGGTCACTTCCGCCGAGAGGTCCTTTCCTAACAAACTGGATATCACATAAACGGCCAATGACACTTCTCGCAAATGTAGCGTCTCCGGGGTTTGTTGTTAACATCGAATAGAACGCATCATAGAATGCGTCCCCATTGGCTGCGATAAGCTCCATAATTTCACGCACATCATTAAGTGTAGCCCTCCCTGATTTTGTACGTATGTAATTTTGCAAGATATTATCACCTGGTTCTAGCATGACATCTTTTACGCCTGTTTCTGTGAGGCGCTTAACCGCCTTGGACACTTGGTCGCTAGACGCCTGCTTGCTGGGGTCCTTCTCATCGTCCTCATCGTCCTCATCGTCCTCATCTGAGATCCCAGTTTCTCCACTCATCTGTCTCGCTAATCCTCCAATAGCTTGTTTCACCGATTCAGCAGGGTTCACAAATTCACCCGAACGTTCAAGCATACTAGAATACACCTGGTTCCATAGAATGGATCTCACGATTTCCTTTCTTATTTCATTAATATACACATATTGGATGGTTCCGACAACAGCCGGACACACGCCCTGTTGTTCAATATGTGCCTGTATAGCTGTGCTAACCGTAGCTATATATTTAGTGGCAGTTTGTCCGGCCGTTCGTGATTCTGTAAATGGGATGTCGGGATTCGTGGTAACAACATGACAGAATTCTACCACCTCGTTACTTGGGTTATAGTAGTGTTCGCCTTCAAATGGTTGACAGCGGGGCCCACCAACCATCGGATAAAACATAGAGCCCTGATTCATAGTTATAGACTCCCAAGTCTTGTTACCCATATTATGTTGGCATGTATAATACAATGTGTCGCGATTCATAAATTTCATAGCTATATCATATGGATGATCTCCCTCCTCTAACTTGCACTGATCCCCTTTAATCGTTGCAATAATACCTCCTCCGCGCGTATCAACTATATCAATAATTCCACCCTTTTCATTTACTCTCAAATGTTCTAGCGCGGTATTTCCGTCTACAAACAGGGTACGCGCACCTTGACTACAGTAAAATTCTTTAACGGCTTCGTCCATCTTCCCCTTAAGTTGCTCAAGTGCCGCATCGTAACGTCCTTCATCTACGTCAATAATGTCCCCGCCCTGTATCACGTTCTTGGCTTTCTTCTTTAGTATTTTCCTCATTGTTGTCTTCGCTACTTCTGATGAAAACACATTGTCATCGACAGTCTCAATCCAAGCCATATTGAAATACTCACCATCTAAACCAAGAGAAATCATTTCCGCTTGTAGCGCTTGTTTCTTTCTTTTGATATCGGTAATTTGTTGTAGTATTTCCGTGTTGTCTTTCAGCGTCCCAGGATCTTTGTCTTTGAGTATGTCATACATACCTTGTCTAACATCTCTACCGAACACCACGGCGGGTGTAAGCTCACGCAGTCCTTCTTGACCGTTAAGACCATCTATCTTACTTTTAGCCTCATTCAAAGTCGTCATCTGATCCTTGAACCTTACGAAATTATCCACCAGGGGGGTTTGAGTACCGTTGTATTTATTAATCTCTACCATGAACCTTATAGATACGAGTTTGTCAAACAATACCTCAGCCACACCCAGCTGTACTGGGTATCCTGAAGGCTCAACCGCATCCATAAAGAAGAACAATGTTCCTGGTTCTGTTCCTGGTGCTGCTGGTTCTGGTTCTTCTCCGGGTGCTGGTTCGGGTGCTGGTTCTAAATCTCTGGCTTCTGGATTTAGTTCGCTTATTGGTAAATTGATAACTAGTTCCAGTTGTGTCTGTATCAGCTCATTTGTGGTTGTGTTTATAGATTCAGTGATGTCTAGATGGCTATGACCCTTCTTGTTTAGTCGATCACCAGTGAAAACTGCAGCGAACACCGTGTCATCATGTGTTTTTGTAAGCACCTTCTTAGTCATATGCATACAATTCACTGGTGGTCGTGGGATATTCATAAAGAGATTACCCTCCACTAAGTTGGTTCGTAAGTCTTTATCTTCACAACCATCCAGCCCCGTCTCAACTAACCCATTTAAGACACGTATGAGAATATGGGATATCCTCGATTGAAGGTTCAATCTAGTTGCTACAGACTGAATTACTCGTGATTCACTGAAAAGTGAATTTGCATACTCAAAGCCAATTTCAACACGCCACGCTGTAATCCCAGCCAAAATGCATCGGTAAACTGCGTTAATATCCTTAACGCCCATTGGTTCGAAACGTGGAGAATATGAACCCATATTCTCCTCACTGAGAGTGTTTAAGTCATCAATCAGGGAATGTTTCTTGTCTCCGGTAATAAAGATGATATCATGTATGAGTGTTTGGATTGTGGCTTTAATGAGTTGTAATATATTCTCATCTAATACTTCTACGCCTTCCCCTACTCCCTCTTGTTTAGAAAATTGAAATGCACCCGCATCAAAGGGTTTTATATCAGATGTCATGCATCTGTCGGCTATCACTTTCCCTCCTAATGCGCCGAGACCACCGAATCCAGTTGGAGCCAATGAAACAGAAACCAACGCACTTGCAATCTTAATGGCTTTTCGCCGAGATAAACAGTTTTTCACGGATGATTGTACGTGTGCGGCAGCCGTCGAGGCGACGATTACCGCACCCGCAACAGCATCATTGGCCCTTTGTGTCACCCCCTTCTTAACGGCGACATCCCTCATACATTCCTTTAAGATTCCTAAGCATCTAGATGCTGCCGGAAAAACTTGATGAAACTTATTGATATTCACAATTTTAATATCTCCATTCACTCCATTCACATTATTTCCAATATCTTCAAAAAAAGCAGGGATGATACCACCTGTTGTTACATTAGACTGAACGAAATTCGTGCGTTGTTTTTCCGACGGCTTCTTTGGATCTGGGCGTAATCCATCCACTGCTGCGCTTATTGCTGCACCTGCTATATCTGCAGGCTCCATACTCGCGACTTGTCCCTGTAGCTCCCCTGCGGCATTTCTGGCACCTGTAACGGCTGCTTGTGCAGCCGTTACTTCACTCATTGCAGCAGGTCCAACAGCCGTTTTAACAGCCATTTTCATTAGTTCTCCTGAACCTACCATCTGATACTTCCCTTTCGTCCGTAGATCTCTGCGAGCTCCGCGACGATGGTGGCTCAGCTGTCGCTGTCGCTGTCGCTGTCGTGTCCCATGTCGCTGTCGTGTCCCATGCCTCTGGGTAGGGCGTTTCCTACTCCGAACCCTCTGGTTACCCCGCCCCCCTTCTGGACGCCGTCTCTTCCGACGTGTCTTTGCTCGTCTGCTGACAGTCTCATACATCCGTCAAATGCTATACCCCTCCTTAGAAAATAAATAGTTCCCATATCGTCGTTCGCGTCTGTGAATAAATCTATTGCCGATACTATAGCGTCCCTAGATGGCCGAACAAGGTAGCGACTCCTCTGAATTTCAACCGGACTCCCCTGATTTTCACCCTGACTCTGACTATGAATCCGACTCTGAAGAAGAGCTAGAGATTTTGTCGGGGTCTACGTTGGACAAGAAGACAGTCAATCAGCATCGAAAGGCCTTCGTCAAGTGGGTCAACGATGATCTCTACCCTCAAGCCATCAAAGCCGACAAAGATAGCCCTCTCAAGGTGTATCAGCTCTTGGTCCAGAAGTATCTGGCCTTAGACACACCCTATCGTGGTCTCCTGATCTATCATGGGCTCGGCACTGGCAAGACCGCCTCTGCGGTGAGTCTCGCCGAAGGCTTGTCTTCGGACCTGGAGATCACTACCCTCCTCCCTGCCTCCTTAGAGACCGAGTTTGTGAAAGAGGTCCGCCGATGGGGGTTGCGCGAGCTCCACCAAGAGGGCACATGGTACTATCGCTCCTTCCATGAACTGAGCAAAGAGGACAAAGACCAGATCCGACAGATGTATAACCTCACTGGACGAGACATGGACAAGATATCGCGAAAGACCAAAACCGCATACAAGAAGAAGCTTGAAGGCTTGTCCTCTGTCGCTGTCGCTGATGCAGATGCAGTCGCTGAGGCAGATGCCGAGGTAACGATGTCTCTCAAGGATGCCGAGAAGGCGATCCAACGACTCAAGGGTTTTTGGCTCCCAGGTTCGTGTCCGGTAGGTGACCCGAAACCCGACGAGATTGTAGCCTACGAAGACTATGACCCCCTCAAACAAGAGTGCATCTTACAGCAGATCAATTTCTTGGTGGCCAAGAAATACAACTTCATTCACTACCGACCGTTC
>Ga0307986_10003780_pt1 | contig 10432 bp, 8 predicted proteins | sample EllFjometageno82_FD_203170 | JGI IMG/M metagenome (GOLD analysis project Ga0307986, IMG submission 203170) | Marine microbial communities from Ellis Fjord, Antarctic Ocean - #82 | ecosystem: Environmental > Aquatic > Marine > Unclassified | place: Southern Ocean | collected 2014-10-09
TCCGTTACCATTTGCGATATTTATTAACTCTCCCGAAATGTTTTTTTTAAGAATTAAATCAATTGCTCTTATTACATCATCAATGAAGCAAAAATCTCTTATTTGCTTTCCGTTAGACGCGGGAAATTGTTCTTTGTTTAAACAAAATTTTAGTATCTGCATTACTGCTCTATTTTCACCTTGGCCGGGTCCGTAAACCTGAAAAAGTCTTAAAACGTTAATAGGAAACTTATGTTTTTTTGCTAACGATAGAGCGTACATCGAAGCTTTGTATTTAGCTTTTCCATAAACACTTGAAGGTCTACACTTATTTTTTTCTTTTAGAGGACTTCTCGCGTTACCATATTCAGCTGAACTTCCGATTTGGACAAAATTTTTTATCTTTTTATTGATAAAAAAATCTATTAAATTTTTTGTGCCATAGTAATGGCTATCATGTATTTTCTTTTTTAATTTTATTGAATAAAGGTTCGATGTATAGCCACTTAAATTGACAATGTGAGTAAATTTTTTATTTAATTTTTTTGAAATTTGATTTTTTTTAGTTAAGTCTAATAGTAGGTATTTTACCCCTCGAATATATCTTTTTTTTTGTGGTTTCGTTAAAGAAACGCTTGTTACTTTCCATCCCTTTTTTTTATATTTATGTGCCAAATGATGTCCTATGAAACCTGTGCCACCAGCAATAAGTATATGATTCATGTTAATTAAATTAATTTTCTTTAGAAATTTTAAGTACTCCAATAAATGCTTCTTGTGGAATTTCTACTCTACCGAACTGCTTAGATCTGGCTTTCCCCTTCTTTTGTTTCTTTAAAAGTTTTTTTTTACGGTCTCCAGCTCCCCCACCATGAATCTTGGTAAGCACATCTTTTGAAAATCCTTTTATTGATTCCCTTGCCACAATTTTTCCACCTATTGCTGCCTGGATAGGGATCATGAAATTATGCCTTGGAATAAGATCCTTTAATTTTTCACAAACTTGTCTTCCTGTTTTTTCTGCAAATTCTTTATGTATAATCATTGCTAAAGCATCGACTGGTTCTGTGTTGACAAGTATGCTTAATTTAACCAAGTCACCCTCTTTGTGGCCAGTAATTTCGTATTCGAAGCTGGCGTATCCACTTGATACAGATTTAAGTTTATCATTAAAATCAAAGACTATTTCGTTGAGTGGAAGCTCATAAGATAAAACTGCACGACTACCAGAGTAGGTTAGGTTAGTTTGAACTCCTCTTTTGTCCTGGCAAATTTTAATAATGGTTCCTAAATATTCATCAGGCGTAATTATAGTAGCTTTAATCCACGGCTCTTCAATTTTTTCTATATATGTTGGATCTGGCATATTAGAAGGATTCTGTAGATCTATAATTTCTCCTTTTGCTTTATGTACTTTGTAAATTACACCTGGTGTAGTTGTTATTAGACTTACGTCGAATTCTCTTTCAAGTCGTTCTGTTATAATTTCTAAGTGTAGTAATCCTAAAAAACCACACCTAAAGCCTAATCCAAGTGCACTTGAAGACTCAGCCTCATAAGAGAAGCTCGCATCATTTAATTTAAGTTTAGCCAAACCATCTTTTAATTTTTGGTACTCAGAGCTATCAATGGGGAACAGTCCACAAAAAACTACCGGTCTACTAGGTTTAAACCCGGGTAGTGGCGTCTCTATGGGATCGGATGCATCACATATAGTATCACCTACTTTTGTCTCGGAGAGAGATTTTATGCCTGTAATAATGAATCCTATCTGTCCAGAACCCAATTTGTCTATATCGGTAGGTTTTGGTGTAAATACTCCTACTTTCTCGATTATATATTCTTGGTCGTTAGACATTAGTTTTATTTTCATGCCTTTTTTAATTTGTCCATCAAGTACTCTTACTAAAATAATTACACCTAAATAGCTGTCGTACCAACTATCAACTAATAATGATTTTAATTTATTATTTTCAATACCTTTTGGTGAAGGTAAAATTTTAATAATAGATTCTAAAATATCATCAATTCCTTCTCCTGTTTTACCAGAACAATTAATCGCACCAGACGTGTCAATTCCTACAACGTCTTCTATTTCTTTTTTTGTTTTATTCACGTCGGAAGCTGGTAGATCTATTTTATTTAGTACAGGAACGACTTCATGATTAATTTCTAAAGCTTGATAGACGTTTGCCAATGTTTGTGCCTCTACGCCTTGAGTACTATCAACTATCAATAAAGAGCCTTCGCAGGCAGATAGAGATCTACTAACTTCGTAACTGAAGTCTACGTGACCCGGTGTGTCAATGATGTTTAAAATATAATCTTTTCCATCTTTAGCTTTGTAGTTCAATCTTACGGTTTGAGCTTTAATTGTAATTCCTCTTTCTTTTTCAATATCCATGGAATCAAGAACTTGGGCTGACATTTCTCTATCAGTTAATCCCCCACACTTATGAATAATACGATCTGCAATTGTAGATTTTCCGTGATCTATGTGCGCAATTATAGCGAAATTACGTATTCTTTCTATATCAGACATCAAGATCTTATTGTTGCACCTGTTTTTTCTTTAACAGTTTTTATTATTTTTTGACTTATCTGGTCTAAATCATTCTCTGTTAGTGTTTTATCTTGAGATTGAATTACAACATTTATTGCTACTGACTTTTTACCTTCTGGTATGTTTTGTCCTTCAAAAACATCAAAAGTTATTACTTTTTTTACGATACTATCATCTATTTTTTTTATTATATTTTCAAGTTCTCCAACTTTGAAAGATTTATCAATAACAAAGGCAAAGTCTCTTTCTGATTTTTGGAAGTCAGAAGTTGTATAGTTTTTTTTACTAATCCTTACTTTTTTATTAGGTTTTGGAATATTTTTTAAAAATATTTCTAATCCAAAAATATTTTTTTCTTTAAAATCTAAATTTGTAATTATTGCTGGATGGAGTTCGCCAAAGTATGCAAGATGCAGACCTTTTTCAGATTTTAGGTTTATAGATCCTGATCTTCCTGGATGATAACAGTTCTTTGTATTATTGCTTATAAAAAGATCACTTTCCTCCAGACCTAAATCAATTAAAGTTCTAATCACGTCACTTTTAATATCAAACACATCTACGTTTCGATATTTTTCTAACCAACTTTTTCTACTTATTAATCCAGACCTTAGCCCTCCTACTACAATTTGTTGTTCTCCAGGATTTTTACCAAAAAATACCGGCCCTACTTCAAAAAAAGATAGATCTTCATAACCACGATCCTGATTTTTTTTTAAGGAAATAATAAGATTAGAATAAATTGATCTTCGCATCACATCTAGATCGGATGATATGGGGTTAAAAATTTTTATTTCTTTTTCACCTCTTGCAAATTGCTTATCAATTTTAGAATCTGTAAATGACCAGGTTATTGCTTCTAGATATCCTTTGGATGCTAAAGCTCTTTGCGAAAGGTGAAACAATTTTTGACTAAAATTTAATGTATCTTTGATCCTCTTTTTTTCAGGTTCTATTAAGTCAACTTTGTCAAAACCTTTAATTCTAATCAACTCTTCAATTAGATCTATATCTTGGGTGACATCTGGTCTCCAAGTAGGTATCTCAACTTTTAGTATTTTTTTATTATTTTTTATTTTACAACCTAGTGATGTTAAAATTTTATTTGCTTCTATGCTTGATATTGTAATACCAATAACTTTTTTGAATTTTTCAACATCTAGAGTTATTGTTTTATTTTTTTGGACAGCAGAACCTACAATAGAAAATTTACTGGCTGAGCCTCCGCATATTTTTATTATTAAGGTTGCTGCAAGTTCTAAACCTTCTTTTATCGCGTTTGGATCTATTCCTCTTTCAAACCGATATTTAGCATCGGTACTGACATTGAGTACTCTTGAAGTTTTTCTTATAGAGGCAGGCAAAAAATAAGCAGATTCTAATAAAATATTTTTAGTATCTAACTCTGTTGAAGTTGAGGTTCCACCAATTATACCACCTAGTCCTAGAACACCACTTTTATCAGAAATTACACACATGCCATTTTGAAGTTTATAGTTTTTACTATCTAGTGCTTCAAAACTTTCTCCTACTTTCGAGTTTCTTACTATAATTTCTTTATTAATTTTATCTGCATTATACGAATGCAGCGGTCTATTAAGATCAAACATTACATAGTTAGTAACATCAACCACTGTTGAGATTGGCTTTAGACCTAGTGCAATAATTTTATTTTTTAACCATGAGGGGCTTTCCCTATTGGTAATATTTTTAATATAGCAACTGCCAAATGCTAGGCAGCCTTGGTCCTTGTCTTTTGATATTGAAATTTTAATAGGTTGTATAAAACTTTGTTTTAATAAATTTTTTTTTGTTTTTATTAGATTACCAAAACCAGACGCTGCTAAATCCCTAGCAATACCTCTTACACCTAGACAATCTGCTCTATTGGGAGTTATGGAAATATCTATTACTTTTTCACCTTTGCTTTTAAAATAACTCTTACCTATTTCGCTATCTTTATTTTTTAACTCTACTATTCCGTCACTTTTAGTGGATAAATTTAATTCATTTTCAGAACAAAGCATGCCACTTGACTCAACACCTCTTATTTTAACAATTTTTAATTTAAAATTTGATTTCGGTATTATTGCTCCTGGTGGTGCGTATATAGTTAGTAAACCTTCTCTGGCGTTAGGGGCACCACAAACAACTTTGATAATCTTTTTACCATCTAATGTTACATCACAAATTTTAAGTTTGTCCGCGTTAGGATGTTTTTCAACTTTTAATATTTTAGCAATTTTAAATTCACCTAGCTCACTTTTGTTTTCTTTAACACCTTCAACTTCTAAACCAATTCTAGTTAATTGATCAATTATTTTAGCTTCATTCGCTTTGGTATTTAAATGTTCTTTAAGCCATGGGTATGTAATTATCACTTGCTTAAGCCTCTGTAGTTAGTTGGCACATCTAAAGGATCAAAACCAAAATGAGTTAGCCACCGGTAATCATTTTCAAAAAACGCTCTTAAATCGTTAATTCCATATTTAAGCATTGCCAGACGATCAATCCCCATTCCAAAAGCAAATCCTTGGTATTTGTCTGAATCCACTTTAACATTTCTAAGAACATTTGGATGTACCATTCCACATCCTAGAATTTCTAACCACTTGTCTCCTTCTCCAATTACTATCTTGCCATTTTCAATTCTGTACCCGATATCAACTTCAGCCGATGGCTCTGTAAATGGAAAATGACTTGGTCTAAATCTCATTTTAACATTCTTAACTTCAAAAAATTCTTTAATAAAATAGTCTAAACAACCTTTTAGGTGGCTCATGGTAATATCTTTATCTATGTGTAGACCTTCCAATTGGTGAAACATTGGTGCATGAGTTTGGTCGCTATCACATCGGTATGTTCTACCCGGGACAATGATTTTGAATGGTGGTTTTTCATTCAGCATTGTTCTAATTTGAACGGGTGAAGTGTGGGTTCTTAAGAGAATTTTTTTATCTTCTTCTAGATAAAAAGTATCATGCATGTCTCGTGCTGGATGATTTTCAGGTGTGTTCAGAGCGGTAAAATTATTATACTCTGTTTCTACATCTGGTCCTTCTGCTACAGAAAAACCAATTTCAGAAAAAATGGATGAAATTTCATCAATGACTTGGGAGACAGGATGAATTTTTCCACTTTGAAATGATCTTACTGGTAGTGTTACATCTAACTTTTCGTCTTTAAGTTTTTCGTTAACTTCCAATGTTTCTAACTCTAAAAATTTTTTTTCTAATTGACTTGTTAAGCTGTCTTTTAGTTTATTTAAAGAAGACGCAAATTCTTTTCTTTTCTCTACCTCAATAGATCCTAAGCTTTTAAATTGTAAAGTAATTTTCCCATTCTTTCCAAAAAATTCAGTTTTTAAATTTTGTAATTCTTCTTTTGATTTTACAAAATTAATTTTTTGTTTAAAGCTAGAACTTGTGTTGTCTAAATCACTCATAGATTTTTTGATTCTTTTTATTAATGTAAGTTAAATCAAAGACCCTGATTAGTTAAGGGAGGATTGAGCTTTTTTTACTATAGTTTTAAAGACTTCTGGGTTGTTATAAGCTAATTCGGCAAGCACTTTTCTATCTAATTTAATTTTTGACTTATTTAAACCATTTATAAGTTGCGCGTAAGTGACACCTTCCGCTCTTGCACCAGCATTAATTCTTTGAATCCATAAGGATCTAAATTCTCTTTTTTTTGTTTTCCTATCTCTATAGGCATATTGCATCGCTTTCTCCATAGCTTGACGCGCAATACGAATGGTATTTTTTCTTCTACCGTATTGACCTTTAACGGCTTTTAAAACTTTGTTATGTTTTGCTCTACTGGTAACGCCACGTTTTGTTCTTGCCATTTTTTTTTCCTACCTATTATAAGGCATGTACGATTTTACAATTTTTGTATCTGGAGCAGACATTATCGTAGTACCTCTAAGTTTTCTTATTTGAGAGTTCGTTCTTTTAATCATGCCATGTCTTTTTCCTGCTTGCGGTCTTTTTACTTTTCCAGAAGCCGTAAATCTAAATCTTTTTTTTGCAGAACTTTTTGTTTTTAATTTTGGCATAAATATTGAGGCCTTATATATAGATTAAATATTTTTTACAAGACGATATTATCTTTACTAAACGGGCTGAATTATCATTATCATTTGCCTGCCTTCAAATTTTGGGTGTGTCTCAATTTTTCCGACCTCTTTGGTGTCTTCGATAATTCTGTTCATCAAATCCTTACCTAAGTTTATATGCTGCATTTCTCGACCTTTGAATTTAACTGTAAATTTAACCTTATCTTTGTTGGTTAAAAACTTTTTAGCATTTTTAACTTTGAAATTATAATCATGTACATCAGTCCCAGGACGCATTTTGATTTCTTTTAAGGCAACTACTTTTTGTTTTTTTTTGGCAATATTAGTTTTTTTTTGTAAATCATATTTATATTTACCCATGTCCATTATTTTACACACTGGAGGATTTGCGTTCGGTGAAATCTCTATCAGATCTAGACCTTCTCCTTTTGCAATCTCTATTGCTTTGTTTAAAGGTAAGGTGCCTAAATTATTTCCATCACTGCCAATAACCTGAACATCTATAGCACGTATTCTTTCGTTAGCCTTTGGCCCTTGTGGTTTGCTTCTTCTTTGAAAGTAATTAGGTTTAAAATGTGACACTTAATTTAAAGGTAGTTTGTTAGCAGCAAGAATATTTTTTATCAAATCTTCTCTTTTAAAAGTTTCTTGTTTTTCAGATCCTAGTCTTCTAACTGTTACTGTATTTTCAGCAACTTCTTTTTTTCCACAAACTAAAATCATTGGAGTCTTTGCCAAAGAATGTTCTCTAATTTTATAATTTATTTTTTGATTTCTTAAATCCACTTCGCATTTTATACCCTCTTTAAACAGATCTTCAAATAACTTTTTTACATAGTCGTTGTTTTCTTCTGCGATGGGCAACACTACGGCTTGTGTTGGTGCTAACCAAAAAGGTAATTTACCTGCGTAATTTTCAATTATAATTCCTATAAATCTTTCTAGAGAACCAAATAAAGCTCTGTGTAACATTACTGGAACTTTTTTTGTTCCATCTTTATCAATATATGATGCACCTAATCTTCCAGGTAGGTTTAGATCTACTTGCAAGGTTCCACACTGCCAATCTCTACCAATTGCATCTCTTAAAACAAACTCAATTTTAGGTCCGTAAAATGCCCCTTCACCTTTGTTTGTGGTGTACTCAAGTTTTGACTGTTTTATAGCTGAAAGAAGTGCTGCTTCTGATTTATCCCAAACAGCGTCGTCTCCAACTCTTTTTTCTGGTCGATCTGAATATTTTAATATTACATTTTCAAAACCTAGATCTTTGTAAATCTTTAAAATTAAATTAGTTACCGTTAAAGACTCTTGAGTTATTTGATCTTCTGTGCAAAAAATATGTGCATCATCTTGTGTAAAGGCTCTGACTCTTAACAGTCCATGTAAGGCTCCTGAAGGTTCATATCTGTGAACTTTTCCAAATTCAGATAATTTTAAAGGTAGGTCTCTATAACTTTTTAAACCTTGATTGAATACCTGTACGCAGCCGGGGCAATTCATTGGTTTGATGGCAAATATTTTTTCGTCTGGTGTTTCAGAAGTATACATGTGCTCACCAAATTTTTCCCAATGTCCAGATTTTTCCCACAAACTTCTATCTAGTATTTCAGGCGTGTTAATTTCTTTGTATCCCGCTAACCTTTGTTTCATTCTCATGTACTCGATAAGTTTTAAAAAAAGAGTCCATCCTTTTTCATGCCAAAATACAGCTCCTGGACTTTCCTCTCTAAAATGAAATAAATCCATTTCTTTTCCTAATTTACGGTGATCTCTTTTTTCAGCTTCTTCTAATCTATGTAGGTATTCCTCTAATTCTTTTTTCGATGCCCAGCATGTGCCATAAATTCTTTGCAACATTTCATTGTTTGAGTCACCTCTCCAATATGCCCCTGACACTTTAGTAAGTTTAAAAGCTTTTCCAATTTTGCCTGTTGAAGACAAGTGAGGACCGCGACATAAATCACTCCAGTCTCCGTGGCTATAGATAGAAACTTCTTCGCCAGACGGTATGTTCTCAATAATTTCAGCTTTGTATTTTTCACCAATTTTTTTAAAGTGTTTTATTGCTTCTTCCCTTTTCCAAACATGTCTTAGAGTTTTTTCATTTCTATCGACTATCTCCACCATTTTTTTTTCAATTTTTTTTAGGTCGTCATCCGTAAATGGCTCTTTTCGTGCAAAATCGTAATAAAATCCATTTTCAATTATTGGACCTATTGTAACTTGCGTTCCTGGGTACAGCTCTTGGACAGCCATTGCTAGTATATGGGCCGTGTCGTGTCTTAACACTTCTAGGCCTTCTTTGTCTTTGTAGGTAATAATTTTTATTTGAGAATTTTCTTTAATCGTATAACTTAAATCTTTCAATTCTCCGTTCACTGACATGATAAGAGCATCTTTTTCTAGTGACTTGCTAATTTTTTTAACAAGCTCAAATCCATCTATGGACTTTTCAAAAGTAATTTTTTTACCATCTAAAAGTTGAATATTAAGCATTGTTTGTTTTATTTAAGTAGTTTCTTGTACTCTGTAAAGGTGGTTTGACACATTTGATCAACATTAAATTTTTTTTCTACGTTTTTTCTTCCGTGCTCACCCATTAAACTCAAGGATTCCTTCTCCATTTCCATTAATTTATTAATAATGCTAGCAAGTTCTTCTGTGTCTTCAGATCTGAATAGTAGGCCAGACCTCTCTTTTAATACTGTTTCTTTAGAACCACCGAGATTGCTGGCTACAATAGGCTTTTTCATAGCTTGCGCCTCCACAGCGACCCTACCAAATGCTTCTGGCTCAATTGAGCTAGAGACAGCGACATCTGCTAGTTTATAGGCTACCGGCATTTCTTTACAGTTTTTAACAAAAGTTATTTTTTTTCTCAGTCTATATCTCTCAACTAAGAGGAAAAGTTTTTTTGAATAAATACCTCTTCCTTGGTCAGAACCTAAGATAATTGCATGAAAATTATGTTTATTATATTTTTCTGTAAGTAAATATAAAGACTCAATAAACATCTCTTGGCCTTTCCATCTTGTCAGTCTGCCTGGAAGCAAAACAACAAAATCATTTTTATTAATATTCCATTTTTGGGCTAGAGAATTAATTTTTGTCTCAGATATATTTTCTGAATTAAAATACTCTAAATTTATACCTCGAAAAATTACCATTAATTTTTTTTTAGGATGTAGGTATTTTTTATAATTTTCATTTATATGATTAAAAATAAAGTTTGAACCTGCAATTATCAATTTTGACCTAACCATTACACTGTTATAAAAAAGTTTTAGCCTACTAGAAAAATTATAAGTTCCGTGAAAAGTAGTAACAAAATTTTTTCTTGAAAAAAAACAAGCCCACAAACAAGACCATGCGGGTGCGCGACTTCGAGCGTGTACTATATCAATATTATAAAATAATATTATAAAAAAAATAATTATAAAATTAATAAACATAATTAACGGGTTTTTAGACTGAACTGGTAAGCGAATAACTTTTACTTTGTCTCTCCTCACAAACTTTAAAAGTTCACCTCCACTAGTAATCAAGAATGATTTACATTCTTGCTCAGCTAAAAAATGAGCTAAATCGTAACAACCTGTTTCTGCACCACCAAATCCTAATTTAGGTATTACTTGTAAAACTTTTATTTTAGTTTTCATAATTAGTGTTCTATATTAACAAATTAAATTTATAATCTGACATAAAAAATAATGAAAAAATTTAAATATCTTAAAATTTCTAAGACCAAAAAACTTAGATATATAGACAATTATTATAAAGAAAAACTCTATATAATTTTTCTTCCA
>Ga0307986_10003782_pt1 | contig 10429 bp, 8 predicted proteins | sample EllFjometageno82_FD_203170 | JGI IMG/M metagenome (GOLD analysis project Ga0307986, IMG submission 203170) | Marine microbial communities from Ellis Fjord, Antarctic Ocean - #82 | ecosystem: Environmental > Aquatic > Marine > Unclassified | place: Southern Ocean | collected 2014-10-09
ATAATAATTCGGTTATTTTCAACTCTAATATTTAGAGGTGAAGAATTATCATCAAGAGAAATAAAGAAGTCGAGGTTATGTCTAACTGTATCCATATTCATTATATTATATTATATTATACACTGATATTTTTTTTTAAATACTTTTTTCAATTTTCCGTAGAATTAAACGGAAATAATAAAATCAAACTATACATAAGATAAGATGGACAAATATAATACCATCAAATATATCGGTAAAGGCATTTTTTCACAGGTGTATTTAGTTGAAGATATAGAAACTAAAAAACAATATGCAATGAAATGTATATTTATAAAAAATAATGAAGATATAATTGAACGGGAATTAAAAATAATGCAAATGATGGATCATCCAAATATAGTGAAATACATCGAAGTTGTCAGAGAAAAAGAACAAATTAAAGTGATAATGGAATATTGTAAAAATGGAGATTTAGACAGTTATGTCAGAGGAAGAAAGATGAATGAAAAAGGAGCGTGGTATTATTTATATCAAATATTACAGGGAATAAATTATTTACATTCCAAAAATATTATGCATCGTGATTTAAAACCACAGAATATATTGGTGGATGATAACAATGTCTGTAAAATTGCTGATTTTGGTTTCGCTAAAATACAAGGGAATGATATGATAAACACTATGTGTGGGTCCCCTATGTATATGGCACCTGAAATAATTAAACATCAAGAATATTCAGAGAAAGCAGACATATGGTCGTGTGGAATAATATTCTATCAAATGCTAACCGGCGAATTGCCATTAAAATCTAAAAATTTTTATGAATTGTCTAAGAAAATAGATATGGGTCAGGATTGTATTCAATATCCCCTCTATGTATCCTCTGTATCAAGAGGTATTATGGATAATATGATATTATTTAATTCTAACGACCGTTATAATACAGCAGAATGTATATCTATTGTCAACAAAGCTATAACATTTGAAGATGATATATTTGAGTTAGATATACCAGATAAATCGCCAGAAATATCGCTAGATATCGTATCATTTAAAGGTTCTATTATGGATTCTTCCGATTTAGAAGAATCAAATAATCTATTAGAAATTAGTATCGAACCATTACCAATACCAATACCAATACCAATACCATTGCCAATACCTTTGCCTATACCATTACCAAGGTCACTCTTAGATAAAAAAGATATACTTATAAGTCATCAAACAAGTTCCACAAGGATTATCGTTAAATCAACCGAAAATAAGTATGAGGATTGGTTTAATATAAAAAATACTGATTACATTCATAAAGAACCTCAAAATAAAATGTATTATTCAGATCCGTTATACAATGTAGTTTCCAGCGTTAATAATGTCATGGATGATACATGGAGACTATTTAAAAAAGCATCCAATATTGTTTCTGACATAAATAATTCATATTAAATTAAAAAAAAAATATGTTTTTATAGTAAATGACACAATTAAAAATGCCATCATGGAACACACCAATACTTTTACCGGTGATTTTACTATTGCTTTTACTATTAGCGTATGTTATATGTTCTTGTTTTTCAAAGGATGACACTACCGAGGGTTTTTCCCAGAATGTAGACATAGAAACCATACAGATAATAAAGAAAGACTTAAAATCTGAACAATATAAAAAATACATAGGGAATGAAAAGGCGTTATTAAGTGATATAAAAGATGGCGTGATCACTGAATTTAAATTAAAGGATTTTATGAATACTTTAGAAAAAATACCTACTTCTGGATATGAAAAAACAACAAAACCTTGGAAAAAACAGATGGGGCAGGAAACAGGGACAATATGCTATAAACCCAAGGGTGTAATGTGGGGTGCTGCAAACGGACCTTCGATATATGACCAAATTCACTATTTAGACAATAATTCCTGGAAGATGATTCCACAAACTAAATTATCAGACTCACTATCTAAATTAATTTCATTATATACAACACCAGATGGTAAATGTAAATCATTAAAATCTGGACAATCTATTACAGTAAATGGTATTGAACTTCTATGTAATAATGGTAAATTAGTTATAAAAATCACACCTCTGGCATATAGTAAATCCACCGAAGAATGTAAAGATGATAATAAATGGTGCGAATCTTGGGCCAAAGCTGGAGAATGTAAAAATAATCCAGGATATATGCTTGCGAATTGTAAAAAATCCTGTAAAGTGTGTGGATCTGGTGCTACTGTTGGATCTGGTACCAAGGTTGCTACCAAGGTTGCTACCAAGGTTGCTACTGGTGTAGAAGAATGTAAAGATAATAATCAGTCGTGTGAATCTTGGGCAAAAGCAGGGGAATGTAAAAAGAATCCGGGATATATGCTTGCGAATTGTAAAAAATCCTGTAAAGTGTGCGGGGCTGGTGCCTCTAAAGTTCAAAATTATCAAGGTTACGAAGGATTCGAAGGATTCGAAGGATTCGAAGAACCCGAAGGATTCGAAGAACCGCTTTTTGGATTTGATGCTAAATCCTTACTTGCTAGCATAAAGAAAACTGTTAAACAAGAGACTTCATCTATTACTAAAAATATACTAAAAAAAGGTGTTGTTCAAAATTTAGACAATGCCATTAGTAGTGCTGCAAATAAATCGGGATATGTTGATACATGTTCAGGAAATGTTTGTAATGTAACAGACGAAGGAAAAATATGTAAAAAAGGTGTTCCTGGTGCTACCAATCACAATTATATATGTAAGAATAAAAAGTGGGAAATAATTGCAGAGTCGTGTGAGGGAGATAAATGTGCTATTGACCAACAGGATCAGATATGTCTATTAGGATCAACCGGTGCCCCCAGTTATAATTATATATGTAAAAATAAAAAGTGGGAAATAATTGAAGGATTGGGTGATGTAAGTGGTAAGGGTATATCCAGTTCCAATATACCAGTATCTATTAATAATAAATTTGTAAGTGTAATAAGAAACGACCGTAATGGTTATAATTGTGGTAATACTTCTTATAAAGGTAATGAGAAAGTAAACATATACATATCATCCATAACAAGTTACTGTGAGAAATTGATAAATACCTATGAAACATTGAATAAAGAACCTTCAACTGTAATAGTAGAAAACAAGATTTCGGTACCAGATGATATGTCACAACAGGAAAAATATAAATTAAATAAATTAAAAGAAAGTATCTTACAGAATCAAATAGATACATTAGAAAGAGAAGCACCATTTAAAAATACAGTAAGCGACAAAAAGAATCAATTAAAAGAAACAAAGAAAATAAGTGGTAAAATATTACAGCAAATAACATCTGCAATTGAAACTATCAATACGTTGAGTTCTATTACATTTACCACGAGTAATTCTCTATATGATGGTATTACAGTTGAAAATTACAATTCTACTTTTTACAATGATAATCTATTAATAATAATGATCGGTGGAAATAATGTAGGGGTAATTAATAAATTAAAAACTGGTGACCTTACTAAACTTACTAATAAAATAAATGTGGATGAAACATCTGTATTTTCAGAAGAGAATAAAAAAGTAATATTAGAAGTATTAAATCAATATAAAATAGAGATGGTTGAAAATAAACACGTTGATACTAAAAAGAAAGAGAATATTAAAGAAGAAACATCGGTTCTGACTGATTTAAATATAAATAATATTAATTTAAAAGGATTACAAAATATAGCAAATGCTTTAGCAGTTAAAGATAAAACATTAGAAAGTGAGATAAATCCCATCAAATACAATGAAACTGAACTTAGAAAATATATCAAAAAATATTTAGCAAAGAATCATAGTAACAAAAAAGATGTAACCGAGTATTTTAACGCTAATATATTCAAATAAATCAATATTTTTATTTTATTTATATAATATAATATATAAATATAATGAGTTCTATAAAAATAGGTCTAGAAGCTACAAGCGACACTGAGAAACCCGTGGAACCACCAGGGGTAACACCAATAGAATCTAAGACACTTGAGAGAATCAACAAGAAAGTAAAAGAAGGCAAGACGCTTTCACCGATAGAAATAACGGAGAAGAAAGATATAGAGGCGAAAGTAATTAAAGTGAAAGAATACAACGCGGTCATTAAAGATGCCGTCGTACAAGCAGGAGATGGATCTAATCGCCAAGAAGATGGGTGGGTGTGGAATGCATCTATTCCCCCGTGTCCCGGACCCGACGCAGCAATTCCCACAGATTCAATGTTAGAAAAAATACAATCATGCTATACAGCAAATAAAGGAGCAGTTAACAACGATAATTATAAAAACTTTGCTAAGTGTTATGGTACGCCAACTCCCGTAGCTAGCACCAGCGGCAGCAGCACCGGTGTTAGCGGCAGCGTCAGCGCCGTCGCCGCGTGGAATCCCCAAATTTCAGGGTGGGTTTCAGACTGGATTAGATGGGCATGGGAGAGGGTAACCTTTCCTATTCTCGCAGGCGTTATTGTATTCCTCATTGTCTTATCATACGGAATATCTGGTGCTTACAGAGCTGGTGTCCCAACGGTCACGGGACATATGCGGGCGACCTACGGACCTCCTATAAATTAGAAAAACGAGCTTTAGACACCCAAACAAATCTGGACCGTTCTGTTTTTTCTCTATCTAATAAACCCAACAATTTTTTTTCAATGTCCATTCTATTCTTAACAGATTGAGCGTATGTTGTATTGTTAGTGGAATCCATTTCTAATTCAGAATATTCTGTAATATATTCTATTAATTTATCGGTATGTTCCTCTATTTTATTACTATTATTCCATTGAAAATCATCACGTTCATTTTCACCCTCTTCAAATAGTTTATATTTTGGTAATTTCAATAGCCATTCACTACATTCACCTTTTGTGCTTGATTTTTTAATTGTATTTACAGATTCTTCAATAATAACAGGATCATCATCGATACTTTTTAATACTTGTTTTTTATCATGATAAAAACATTTGGGATTCGGATTATTTACTATACTGTGTTTATTTGTTAGATATTCTTTAAATATTCTGGTATACTCATCCTTAGTTATAATTTTAGACATTATAATATATTATATTATAATATATATCACATTTTTTTTGTATTGACTTTAACATATTTGACAAATTCCTTAATTTTCTTTTCTTTTTCTTTACGGGTGGTTTTATTTTTATAGAAATAGTACAATAATATTGGTATGCAACATAGTAACAAAATAGAGAATATATGCATATATTCTGAAAATGTCATTTTCTTTTTAATAGGTGTCCATGCAAGAATATCTTTTGTACCTCCTGCTACTAATCTGGGTTTTACCATAATTCTATATATATATATAGAATAAACTAAAATAATAAAATAAATTTTATTATATATAATGAAATTTCAAGAGATCATCTTTCAGATAATAGTGCCACTATACATAATATACAAAATTGCGCTTATAAGAATTTTTGTATTTATGATTTCTTCTCTGGTAGGGGTTACATACTTATCAACCTTTATACTATTGGGACATCCCTTATTAGAATTGGGCGTCCGTGCTTTATTTTTATTAATATCTAGCAGTGGAATTATATTCTTAACTCAATACTTAAATAAAGAATCAAGAAAGAATAAATATTGCACAAATACTACGGGGGTAATATTAATATCAATATTATTTACCCTTACGATGTGTGCTATGATTTATTTCCAAAATACGGTTTATGCCAATCTACCCACATTCCCTTTTATTATAGGTGGTTCTTTATTGGCATCTAGTGTGGTATATTGGGAATCAATAATTCAAAAATGCAACCCGACATATAATTATATGTGGAATAATATGTTTAATAGAAATGGTGAAGAAATAGATGCAACACTAAAAGATCCTGTAGATAATAAAAAACTAGAAGAAGATAATTCTAAACATGAGAAAGTATTACATGAATCTAAATTAGAATTAGAAGAAAAAGCAACCAAGACTATGGAACAAGAAGAGGAAGATAAATGTAGTTTAAAAGTCACTTAATAATTAACCAGAATACCATGATATAAAATCATTGAAAAAGTTACTATTACAAATAAAAAATTAAAAGGTGTAGTTATTCTAGAAGATACACCTGGATATTTAGGTTTACCATTCTCTTCAAACATAATCCTAGGTTTACAATAAATAAGACCCAGGGAAAATAGTAAAGTTAACAAAATGCTTATCCGACATTTATTACTGATTGATATCATTATATTTATAATAATATAATAAAATAATAATAAATTAATGTAAAAATATAGTTGATACTTTTAAATCTTTTTCAGCTAACTTCATATTATCTATTAATCTCGTTGTTCTATCATGTGTGTAGGCGTAATCCGGTGATTTCATTTTTGTTTTGTCTAATTGTTCTAATTGTTCTTTACAGCAATGTTTATCAAACTTGTTGTCACAATTATGACACTCTGCCTTATCTAAATCCGAGATCATTGATTTATCTGTGTTATATCCCTTTTGTTTTATTCCAAGTGGTATTCCACAATAACCATAATTACAACTTCCAAATTTGTTATTATAATTTTTATTTGCAAAGGAACAATCTTTATCAGATATACATCTAGTAGACCATATAAAGGGTTCTTTACATTGTTCTTCAGATATAACCGATTTCACAATTTTGTTATCTTTTGAAAAACAGGACCCGCTGATTTTTCCTATAGTATCTTCATCTTTTCTTTCTTTTTGTAAATCTTTATGTAAATCTTTAATATCAACAATACTATGTACATTTTGTAAATTATTAAAGGTTCTATCTGTTTTTAATAGTAATCGTCGATATTTAACAATATCATCTATCAATTCTGTCTGAACTTTTGTCCAGCTAATCTTTTTGTCAAGTTCCCGATGTTCGTAAAAAATAGTTTGATCTCGAGAATAGTTTATACAAGAATATTTCATAAAATATTCTTTATATTTTTTATTTACAAGGTCAGTACTCTTTAATTTCTTATGGCATTTTACACCATTCTTATCGAACTTTGTGATATTTTCAACCATACAATATGTATTATCTGCTCCCATAATAAGGTCACATGGGTCCAATTTTTTTAGAAATGATATTGTATCTGTAATTTTCTTATCCTTAAATTTTAAAACCTGTTCATACGGATATATTTCTGGTTTGTCTAATTCTTGATAGTTCTTTGATGACGTATAATCTCTATATCCATCAACGGATTTATAGTAGGTACGATAATATAGTATTATGACTATTATCATTATAAAAAATAACATTCTATATATAAAAAATATTTTATTCTTCCATATCACCATCAAATTTTTCTCCCTCAAATCCACCTTCATCCCCGTGCGGATTTGGTGGAGGGGTTTCAGGAATACCGTCAGGTCCTTCTTTGAGATTTTCAACCATAATGTCCAGACCAGCGTCTTTTAACATTTGATTTAATCGCCGTTGCTCTGAAGATATATTCTCTAAATCTTTGATATATTGTTGTTTTTCTGCTTCCTTGTGTTCTGCTATAATATCATTAATATTTTCCATATCTTCTTTAAATCTAGAATCACTAATTAATAATTCTTCCATAATAATTTCTATTAATTTTTTAATTGTATTTCTATTTTCCTGGGACCGTTCTTCCAATGCAACAAAGAGTGGATTACTACTACAATCTTTTGAATCATCTAAACATTCGTAAAATTCCACCATCATAAATAAGCACTGGTGAAACAATAAATCTATTAATTTGGTAGAGAAATCAATATTATATGACGTATCTTCTCCACCACAAGATAATAGATGACAATATGAGAAACACGGGGTTAAATATTTAAATAACAATGAATATATTTCTTGGTCACCTTTATGTCCCAATTTCTTATGTAATTCATATGGCGAACGATCTGTTGCAATTTTAATTTTGGTATGCGCCTCGCCATTTTTCCAATTCGTCATAATAGTAGATTCCTTCTCATCTAATTTATATTCATCTGGCATTATTCCGGGTGTTTCACATAATAATGCTAATATTTTCTGTATCCCACCTATACCTTGGTGTAATACTCTTCTTTGCTTTAATATTACTAATTGGACATCTATGTCTGATTCTGTGGGGTCATGCATTGAAAACGTGGACACATGTTTATCAGTATATTCTTCAAATAATAATTTGAATTTGGATATATCCAAATTTTGTTCTATTTTAAGCATCATGTCTTCTTTTTGTTCGTCTAATTTACTAAAAATATCGGTCTGATAGGATTCTTTATCTTTCTTTCTGGCTTCTAAAATAGGTTCAGATATAGTTTTATTAGTAGTTCTTGTTAAATATTTAGCTAGTCTAATATTAAAATCCCATAGATTCGATACTTCAATTTCATTTAGTTTGGTTACTGTTTTCTTTTTAATATTATCATTAAATAATTCATATACTTTTTTACTTTCAATATCTTTCAATACTTGTTCATTTTTATTGAACTCAAATAGGGGATATTCTAAACTAAATCGTAAATATACACTGTCCATAGAGTGCGTATTACCACTTAATTTTGAATAAACTATATTCAAGGTTTCCTGATCTATATCTTCATACAATTTAATATTAGTATGCCGATAATATTTGTTGGTACCTTCAACACTGGAACACTGGAAAAATTGCGGATTCATTTTCGGTTCCATGTCAGGTTCTTCACCCTGGGATTTAAATATTGAATCATCTGTAAATACATAATTAACAAATAAGGACTTTTGAATTGTTTTCAGAGATATTTGTTTATTTAATTTGACACCTCCATTTAACTCTTTTATTAATGCATTTTCTGAATGCGGTCTATAACTCCCCCATTCCAATATTTGAAGATAATCTATTTTTGCATTTTTATTATATATTTCTTTGTTATCAATTCTGTTCTTAATGAATCCATTTATATCTTTAAAATAATTATAAATTATAGAAATCTGTTCTTTATCAATATCTTCAACACGTGCATTCTTATATTCTATTTCTCCATATTTTTCCTTTAATTTTTTAAATACAAACATGAATAGATCCAATCCATATTCAGTGTTTAAATTAAAATTAATTGGAATATCTATATCATTAAATAAATTATGAATACCTATCTCATAATCAGGTATGGCCGTATAGACCATTGTAAATATAATTACTAGTTGTGATAATAAGAAAGAGGTATCTGCCATTTTTTCTCTATTTTCACTCTTTATTGAATCTATTAAATCCTTTAACTTTACCAATTCTTCATTCTGGGATATCTTTTCTTTCTTATCTTTAATTTTTCTAATTTTCTTCTTCATTTTGGAAAATTCAATGACTTTATCTTCACAACCTTGTGCCACTAACGCTAATTTTTTCCTACCACCTAATCTAGCGCTTGAAATATTATCAAAGTTTTCGCTTACTATTATCTCATTTACCAATTCCCTTTCAGCTGGCTTTAATATAAATCCAATAATATCTTCTACCCTTTTAATTTTCATAAATTCTTCTGATAATTGAGGATCCGTATTCCTTGCCATTATTTCTGTTTGCTGAATCTGTTCACCGGCTTCGCCAGATTTGAATCCTAATAATACACTATTCTCTTCGTCTAATAATACTTCATTGCAATATTTACACGAGTAATGACCATCGGTAGTTACTTTTTCAGTACAGAAATATTCTTTCATAAAATCTACATTGGATTCAATAATATAATGCCAATGTCTACATAGCATATAGTCATTCGTATCTTTTGAATAATAACTCATCCGTGTTTCACCGCTATTATTATTTCTACAATACTGTTTAATGAATTGATTTAATAAGGATAGTTTCCGCGGTTCATTTTTAATCTGAAGTATTGTATCTCTTATCTTATCAACGGGTGCTTTTTCTCTCTGTTTCTGTGATAATTTAATGTCTTTTGTCTTAATATCATCCACGTTTTCATTGATACTACCCAATAAAATATTTGCATCTTTATTTGAAAGTTCATTAAAGGATATATTATACAATACTAACATTTTATTAACATCTGATACAGAATATATCTCTTTCTTATCTACAATATCAGATATAGTAGGAAACAAGTTAAATAATGTATCATTTAATTGTTCTTTCGTCAATGTATCTTCAAACATTTTTTTGAATACATTTATTTTTTGTAAATCCAATTTAGATCCCGTTTCCTCTTCAACAACTTCTGCCAGTTCCCAATTATATTCCGGTAAATCATCCATGTCCGCCCAATTTACTTCCCCTGCACCGCCTTTCATTCCACCACCTTGATCCGCGTCTTCTTCTTCGTCTTCTTCTTCGTCTTCTTCTTCTTCTTCTTCGTCTTCTTCTTCTTCTTCGTCTTCTTCTTCGTCTTCTTCTTCTTTAAGGGAATCAGCAATAGCGTTAGCAGTAACAGCGTCCTCAAACTGTTCGTCCGTCATACCCTTTTTA
>Ga0307986_10003783_pt1 | contig 10429 bp, 2 predicted proteins | sample EllFjometageno82_FD_203170 | JGI IMG/M metagenome (GOLD analysis project Ga0307986, IMG submission 203170) | Marine microbial communities from Ellis Fjord, Antarctic Ocean - #82 | ecosystem: Environmental > Aquatic > Marine > Unclassified | place: Southern Ocean | collected 2014-10-09
TGGTTATATAACAGTTGCAACTGAAAGCTCTACAGAAGACTATATATCACCTTGTTACGTGGTATCAACACCAGGTGTTAAAAGAGTTATATATGCAAATGAAAAAAGTATATTTGTTAATGTGCATAAAAACCCTAGCAATACACAAAATTTAGACAAACTAGAAGCTGAAATAGTTTCAAAAAATTACAAAGAATATGAAAAGTATATTAACAAAAACACATAAGATATGGCATTTGCAATAGCTGGTACAATAGCATTGGTAGGGGCTGGTGTGGCTGCAGCAGGTGGTCTTGCCAAGCTTGGCGTGTCGTTGGGTGGTCGTAGAGGTAGAATTAACGAGCAAAAAAATGCTAAAGCTGAAATGGCTAAAATGAAAAATGAATATAAAAATCTTAACACTAGTAACTTAGCCGCTGGTTTTAAAAATCCTTATGCAAACTTGGAAAACACTATGGAAGACTTAACGGTCAATCAACAACAAGCGCAATTTCAAAGTCAACAATTTCAACAAAGTCAAGCAAACACAATGCAAGGACTGTCAGCTGCTGCTGGTGGTTCTGGTATTGCTGGGTTAGCGCAGGCGCTTTCAAACCAAGGCATGATAGCTTCTCAAAAAGCCTCTGCTAGTATAGGTATGCAAGAATCACAAAACCAAAAATTATCATCTCAACAAGCTGCTAAAAACCAAATGCTAGAAGGTAGAGGTGAGATAATAGCTCAACAACAAAGAGTAGCTGGCGCTGAAAAAGGTAGAGGTTTAGAATATCAAAAAACTTCTACATTGTTTGGTATGTCACAACAAAGAACTGCCGCCGCTAACAATGCTAGAGCTCAAGCACAATCAGATCAAATGAGTGCTATTGGTGATATAGCTAGCGCAGGTTCAGATATTGCTACTGCTAGTATGAAAATACCTGGATTGCCAGAACTACCAGAGGGATCAGCACTCCAACTTAACGCTAAATACGGTGGAGTGGCAAAAAAAGAGTTAAAAATAAATAAAAACAAATAATATGGCTGTAAGCACAAAAGCAGATATGGCTCTAATACAAGGGGCAAAAGCGGTAGGGCAAAGCATGGGGCCTGCAGACTTATCAGGTCTTGACAAGGTAACAAAAGCAGGTACTGATATGGCTGTTGGTGCTTTAGGTGAGATACAAAAAAAAGAACAAGTAAAAGTAGATGCTTGGGATGCTTTTGGAAAAGATGCAGAGAAAGTTCTGTTAGATGGTGGATCTTTAGGCGAAGCGCTATACAGTGATACTGTTAATTTTACTAAAGAATTAAAAAATGATTATTTAGCAGCTTTAAAAAGCGGTGATACAAGCGCTGCTTTTGCTGCGAAAAAAGGTTTACAAGATAGATCTGCATTTACCCAAGAGCATAAAGAAGTAATTAAAGAATTAAGTGCTCTTAGAAATCCAGCGTCAGGTGAATTAGGCTTGAGCAAAAGCCACACTGGACCACAATTAAAAACAATGGGTGATATTGTTGCTGGTAGATATACTATTGGCAAAAATGATAAAGAAGAGTTAACTTACAAAACAGAAAGTGGAGCTGAAATTACAAACTCAGAGTTTAAAGACATGTACCAATCAGAGCATCTTGAAACAGGTAAACTAACTGGTGAATTAATTAAAGATGTTAGCAAAAGCTCTACTTATAATGAAACAGCAATTAGAGATGAGTATGAAAGAACTATACCTAAAACTATAAAAGAATATAAAGCATCGATGCATGATGATTTAGGTGGGCAAGGAGGTGAAAATAACCTTCCAAACTTACTTAAAAAAGATTTTAAAGATGGTAATTTAGAAAAAGAAATTATTGCTGCTTTGGGTCAAGAGGGACTTAACAAGTTTGATACTGATGGAACGCCTGGTTTAAGCGAAGAAGAAAAAAATAATTTTATTAATGCTGTTACAGATACTGAGGACCCTAATTTTGATTTAAATACATCAAGAACTATTTTTGTTGACAAAATGGTTGATGTAGTAAGAAACAAACATACAGAACATTGGGCAGGTGTTGCTAATGCTGCTGACAATGAAATAGTTGAAGCTGATAGGCAGTTAAAGTTAAAAAACACTTTAGCTAAAGGTCTTGCTAGTAGTAAGTCTGCAGATAAAATTAACGAGGATACAAATAAAGCAATGATTGAAGAAGGAAAAGTTGTTACAAAAACAAATATAACATCAGGTAAAAAAACAATGCCGAACTTAGACCCTAACAAATCTGATGATGGTACAGAAAACACAATTAGTTATGATGTTGCCTACGCAAAAGATCTTGGCGATAAAATAGAAGATGAAAGTTTTACTGGTGGATTTACTGGTCAACAAATGAACAGGTACTACTATAAAGACAACAAAGGAGGCTTTAGACAATATAAAAGTAAATCGGATTTTATTAAAGAAAATGATTTAAATGCTGCTATTAAAGCTGCTGGTTCAATAGATAATTTGGTTAATGGTAAAATAGTTTACAATGAAGAGCAAGAGCAAATAATAGCAAACTTTAAGGCTGCAGTAGGTGGTCTTAAAGGTGGTGATCCAATAAGCATATCAACACTTAGAACTGATGAAGGTATTGACGCTGCTCAAAACGAGGTTGTAGAAGAAAAAACAGACAACATTTACCTTCAAAGTTTAAGAGACAAAAAACAAGCAGAGGCAAATAAAAACAAGACTACTAGTGGTGGTGTTGTTAGAGAATAAAAAATAATACATGGATAATCAACTTTTAAAAGACTACGTTGCTACAGCTAACTCTGGTAAATACCAAAGTAACGACGAGGTGTATAGCAAATTTCCTGAATTTAGCGATGTTGATCCTCAAGTTTTAAATGATTATGTTGCCACAGCCAATTCTGGTAAGTACGAAAGTGTAGACAAATTAAACGAAAAGTTTCCTGAGTTTAGCACTCCTCCAGAAACAGAAGAAGCAAGAGAAGAAGGTTTAGATGAGTTTGGAAATACTAGTATTGATGGTTTTGTACAGCCAAAAGAAAATCAAAAAGATAAAAAAGAAGCTATTAATCCATACACTGTAGGTTTAAACAAAAATGTTAAAACAGCTTTTACGGCTAAAAACGCTATAACAAAAGAAAACAGAAAAGTTGTTGCAAGCGCTGTAGAAAATTATTTTTCTTTAGAAAACATGCCAAAAAGAGAGCTTGCGCCTTACGATGGTGAAAGTGATTATAGGAGTTTTGCAAATAGTGAGGAAGATGATATAAAAGCTTATTTTGGAGAAGCTAAATATAATGAGTATAAACTAAATAAAGAAAAAGGCACTTTACCTAGTAGTGATGACTACAAGGCTGATTTGAATCAGTCTCAAAAAACACAGCAAAAGCTAGCTATGGAAAGCGTTATTAACGACATGCCTGAAGATGAGCGTGCTGAAGCTATACTTTTACTACCAGATATTATTGACGATGATTCTAAAAGGATAGTCATAGAAGGTAAGACCTACGAAAACCCTCAAGAGCTTTATAACTACATGATAAAGAAGTCTCCTGGTAAAGCAATGAGATTTCAACAAGAATATTTAAGCCAAGTCAACAAAGACTATACTAGCGAAGTTAAAAAATATAACAAAGAAATTAAAGCTTTTGAAACTGAAAATTCAGAGCTTTTTACAGAGCAAACAAAAATTAGTGAAGACTTTAAAAAACTAGGACACGTAACAGAAAAATCATCAACTGAAGAAATTGAAGCGTACAACAATCTTTATTACCAGCAAGAAGACTTAAACTTAAGATTAAAACAAAAAGGAGTTGATGAAAAATCAAAAAGTTTTAGCAACACACAAGGTTCTTTAAGAGAAAAGTTTGACGATATGATGAATAAGTCAAAAACTTTTAGCAATTCTTCAATGGCGGCAACAGCTCTTAGTTTAGACTACAGTTTAAGCGGTAGAATCTCACTACAAATGGAGAAATCATTTATAGCTGGCGGTGCTGTTCTTGGTAGAGGTGGTTTAAAACTTATAGGAAAAGTGACGGAAGCTATTTCTACCGACGCTAAAGCTTCCTCTATTGAAGCTAAAGAATACTACGCTAAAATTGATAAAAATTATCAAAACGCTATAAATTATTATGACGAAGTTGGTGCGAAAATACAAACTAATTTACCTACAACAATAAAAGCAGATGATATAACCACGTCTAATGTTTTTAGAGCAGCAAAGCAAATGCTTGGAAATAATTCACCAAGTATACTTGTAGCTCTTGGTACTGGTGGTCTTACTGGTTTTGGTGCTGCTAGTGTTGGTATGGCAACTAGAAAAAAAATAGCTAACTTAAGTATGGCTACGTTTTTTCAAATGGAAGCTGGTGGTAAGCTAGGTGATATGGAGGTAGCTCAAAAGTATGCTACAGAAAACATAGCTAGTTTGGAAAAAATGCTGTTAAATCCAGATCTAACTCCCGATCAAGTTATAGAGTATAAAAAAGCTATTGAAGAAAATGAAAACGCTTTAAGCTTTACCGGTTTTGATAAAGCTTTTTCTTCAATTATGTATGGAGGTATAGCTGCTTATGCTGAGCGCTTGGGTACGTTAAGTTATGTAAACGGATTAAACAAAGCTTCAAAAGTTGTAAAAGGTGGTTTTGTAAAAAAGGCTTTGTATGGTGCTGGAGGTAATGTTTTTAATATGGGTGTAGAGCTTGCTGAAGAAACAGTAACTACTCTTGGACACAACCTTATTGATATAGTCGCGCTTAAAGAAGACAAATCTTTAATAGAAGGTTTAGACAAAGACTTTGTTGTTAACACTTTATTTACAAGTTTAGCAATACAAGGACCTTCTATGGGCATGAGCTCCTACAATGTTTTAAAGGGTGAGGTTAACACAATGAAACAAAGAAGTGAGTCTAGAGCTAGACAAAAAGAACTTTTTGAAATAACAGACATGCTTAAGGATGGTGGTATTGTAAATCAAAAACAAAGAAAACTTTTAGTTGAAAGAAAAAGAGAAATATTAAAAGAAGCAGCTTTGGAAGATGTTATGACTGTTCAAAAAGTTGCTAGAATGAATAAGAAAGAAGTTACTGATCTTTTTGAAAGCAATAGACTTCGTAGAAAAGCTTTAAATGAGCTTCAAGAACTAGGTTCTATAGGAGATGCACAAGACCCTTTTGTTCAAAAACAAAAAGAAGAATTAATAAACGATTACAATAAGCATGATTCTGCAAGAGAGTTTTTACTAGCAGCAAACTCTAAACGTAACGAAAAATTAATGAAAGACGTTGCTAAACAACAAGGTTTAGAATTAGGTGTTGATATTGACCCACAGAACGAGGCTGAAATGATGTATAATCTTGGTAAGTTTCAGTTTAATGAAGACGTAGTAAAAAATATTATTAAAGAAAAAAATGTAAAAGTTTTTGATGGTGAAAACGCAAAAGTAGATTTAACTAATTATTTAACACAATTAGTTTCAGATGGTAAAATAAACGAAGCAGACAAGGCAGAAGCTTTAAAAGGTGAAAAAAATGCAATGAACATTGGCGGTGAAATTGTTCTTATGAAAGATAATATTCACAAAGGAATAATGGCTGGAGGAGCAGCTGGTCTTTTTGCAGCTGAAGCTCCACTTCATGAGCTATTACACATGGACTTGAAAAAAGCTGGAATTGTTACTAAAGGTGATAAAATAGCTAAAAACTCTTTAGAAGCAGTTAAATCAATACAAAAAAATCTTAATGATAAAATAACTAATGGTTTAATTGATAGTAAAACAGCTAAAATATTACAAAAAAGAATAGATCAATATACAAACCCATCTAACAATGAGGTTAACTTAGAGGAAATGATAACTCTTGTTGGTGACTTAAAAAGCGCGGGCGTTATAAGTAGGGAAACGCAAGATATTAATTATGATTTAAAAAGATTTTTTAAAGGTTTAGCTGGTAAAGCTTTTGGAGATAAGGCAATGTTCTTAGATTTTAAAACAATAGATGATATATTTAGATATGTTGATAGTTTTCAAGATCAAGCTAAAGCTCAAACTTTAGTAATACCTCCAGATGAAGATAAAAAAACAAAAGTTAAAGAATCTAAAGGTGTTGATCTTAGTAAATCTACTCCAGAGCAGTTAGTTAAAATAATAAAAAGAGGCCAAAATCCACAAAGAGTTAAAGAAGCATATGAAGCTTTAACACCTCAGTTTGACTTGTTAGCTTTAAAAGCTTTAAACTATGACACTAGAAAAGGTGACATTGATAGAGACAGTGTTATAGCTGAAGCTAGAAAGTTTCTTGTTGATAGAAAAGATAAAAAAACTGGTAAGATTATGCCGGGTATTGCAAAAAGATTTACTGAAATTAATCCAGAAACTGGTGAAAAACGTAAGTTTTCTACATTTGTAACTGCTAACATGGCGCCTAAGAAACCTCAAATATACGAGGCAACTAAAACACTACAAGATCGTACTGCTAAAAAACTTGACTCACCTGATGTTCAAGAGCTAGCTGGTGATGTTAATACTACAACAAACACTGAAAATGTTTTTGTTGAAAAAATTGATGTACTTGGTTTTGCTACAGTTGCTAAAGTTGCTGATAAAATAAAAGCTTTAGTTAAAGTAAAGTTAGGAGATACTTTTAAACAGATAATACAAAACTACGCGGGTAAAGTTGGTGAGCTAGTGTTTGACGTGCCTGCTAAAAAAATAATGGAAGGTGGTGCTAATTTAGCTGCTGTTACAAAGTACACTGAAGGTATGCCAGCACCTGCAGAGGCACAAAACATACAAAAGTTTTTTAACGCCGCTAACAATGCGGAAAGGTTTATTAAAACACTACCACTTTATAATGTAACTGATAAAACCGCTGATATAAACAAAGTAGGTGAAAACCTAGAGGTATCAAGAGATACTTATGGTTACGCTATCGGCTTAAAAGGTTTGCCATTAGATTATTTCTACGAAAATTACACTGATCCTAAAGCTCTCAGTAAAGACCCTAAGGTTTATGAGCAAAGAGTTACTTCTAAAGCTGGAAGAAGTATGGGTTTGACAAGCCAAACTCCAATGAAAAGGCTAAAGCCACAGTTTAGAAAACCTACACCTGAAGTTGTAGAGCAGTTTAAAAAAGATATAGGTATAACGCCTAAAGGCGAGGAAAGTGTGTATAGCAGAGACATTGGCCAATTACTAAAAGGTGTTGCTAAAGTTTACTCAATTAACGCAGCTTTATCAGCAGCCCAAAGAGTTCAAGAAGCTAAAACAAAAGTTGCACCTGTTGCAGAAAAACAAGCTATAAAACAACAAACAGCAGATATTACAGCTGCTCAAAGTAAAATTGCTTTTAGTTTAAGTGTTATTGGAAACATAGATAACATGCATAAGGGTATTATAAACACTACGTTTGAAGGTGATCTTAATAGAATAAATAAAATAACAAATGCGTTTATTGGAGAAGACATTTTTAAACATGGTAATCAAACTGAAATAAATGATTATTTTGAAGCTTTTGAAATAACTATACTAGGTAATTTACCAGGAAATATGTTTGGTGCAAATCCAGCTTCTGTTTTTAGTCAAATGAAAAAAAGTAAAAGAGTTCTACCAAACAGTGGTAAAGACGAAATAACTTTAAAAGACGGAAGAACTGTTACTGTTAATGATTATTTTGATGAAAAAAGAAATATTTTAAAGAAAAAAATACAAGATGGTAAAGTAACTTTTGGAAAGCCTTTTAAAGGTAAAGGAGCTGATTATGTTTATGGTAAATCTTATGCAGATATGTACGCTATAAACCCTGCTACTAAAAAACCATTTAAATCAAATGATCCAAGGTATGCAAAGGCAATTGAAAAAGCTTTTCACGACGGCACAAGAGAAAAATACAATGAAATACACGCTAGCATGCACAAGCAATTTATGGAAAGAGTAGCGGCGTCAATAAGAGATAATAACCAAAACGTTAAAGTTTGGGGTAATTATTTTAGTTTTGTAGGCCAAGACGCTAAACACGCTTGGAGAATGGGTGCTGAGTGGGTGCTTTATAGTAAAAACCCAATTGGCGCAGAAGGAAAACTTTATGAATGGGAGCATGCTATGATGGCAACAAGATCTTATTTGTATTTACTTGAAACTGCTTTAACTAAAGTTGATGGAAAATATTTAGACTTTAATCTTGCTTACGAGCAAGTAATGGAAAACTACAAGCTAATAGCTCTTGATAATTACGATGATAAAGTTAAGCTTGGTGGTTCAGGAAGACAAAAAACAATGGGTAAAAACTGGCAGTTTTTAGTAAACTCTTGGCTTGATAGATATTTTGATTTAGCAGTTGCTGCTATAAAAGGTAAAAATGGTTATGGTATAAATCCAAAAAGTTTAATAGGGAAAAATAGAAAAACTGCTGCTGAAATTTACAATGTAGCTAATATCGGTAAAATAATTCAAGACAATAAGCTTGTAGAGAAGAAGTTAGAACAAGGACTTGTTATATCTGGCAAGGTAAAAGCTAGTAAAGGTATTACTATATTAGATTTTGATGACACGCTAGCAACTAGCAAGTCTTTAGTTAAATACACAAAGCCTGATGGTACAACTGGAACTTTAAATGCTGAGCAGTATGCTAGTACTTATGAAAACTTATCAGATCTTGGCTATGTGTTTGACTTTTCAGAATTTAATAAAGTTGTTGATGGTAAAATTGCACCATTGTTTCAAAAAGCATTAAAACTTCAAAACAAGTTTGGACCACAAAATATGTTTGTATTAACAGCTAGACCGCCACAAGCTCAGCAAGCTATATTTGATTTTTTAACTGCAAATGGTTTAAACATACCTTTAAAAAATATAACTGGTTTAGCAAACTCTACTTCAGAAGCTAAAGCTATGTGGGTTGCTGAGAAAGTTTCTTTAGGTTTTAATGATTTTTACTTTGCTGATGATGCTTTGCAAAACGTTCAAGCGGTAAAAAATGTATTAGATCAGTTTGATGTTAAGTCTAAAATACAACAAGCTAGAGTTAAGTTTAGTGAAGGTTTAGACGTACAAATAAACGAAATAATACAACAAAACGAAAACATAGGGGCTGAAAAAGTATTTTCAAAAGCAGAAGCTCAATTAAGAGGAGCTAAGAAAGGTAAAATGAAATTTTACATACCACCTGGTGCTGAAGATTTTATGGGTCTTATGTATACTATAGCAAACGCTAGAGGTAAAAAAGGTGAAGCTCAAGTTCAGTTTTTTGTTGATAATATATTAAACCCTTACCAGAAGGGTGTTAGAAAAATTAACTCAGCAAGACAAGCAGTACAAGACGACTACAAAGCTTTATTAAAAGAGTTTCCAGATGTGAAAGATCGTTTACGTGAAACAATACCTGGTATGAACTTTACTATTGACGCTGCTATAAGAGTTTATTTATGGGATAAAGCAGGTTTTGATATACCAGATATTTCTAAAAGTGCTAAAGATAAAATTCTTAGATATATTAAAGGAGATCAACGATTAATTGCCTTTGGTGATACTGTTGGTTTAATTTCTAAAAGAAAACAAGGCTATACAAAACCAGAAACTGATTGGGTTGCTCAAACTATACTGTCTGACTTAGATGTAGCAACAAACATGGTTGGTAGAAAAGAATTTTTAAATGAGTTTATTGAAAACGTTGATTTGATTTTTAACCAAGACAATCTTAATAAACTAGAAGCAATTTATGGTGCTGATTTTGTTGAGGCTTTAAAAGACATGATCTTTAGAATGAAGACTGGTAAAAATAGAAGCTCAGGCCAAACAGATAAACAAGTTGCTAGATGGACAACTTGGATTAGCAATTCTGTTGGTGCTATTATGTTTTTAAACATGAGATCAGCTTTACTTCAAACTATATCAGCTGTAAACTTTGTCAACTGGAGTGACAACAATCCCGCAAAAGCTGCAGCTGCCTTAGCAAATCTACCACAGTTTACTAAAGATTTTGCTATGCTTTTTAACTCTGATTATTTAAAACAAAGAAGAAGTGGATTAAGGACTGACGTTAATGAAGCTGCTTTGGCAAACTCGATGGCTGGTAAGAAAAACAAAGTAAACGCAATGCTAGCTTATTTACTTAAAAAAGGTTTTACACCTACACAAGTTGCTGATAGTTTTGCTATTGCTTCTGGAGGTGCTACTTTTTATAGAAATAGAGTTGATTCATTAATGAAAAACGGTATGAGCAAGGCTGAGGCTGAAACACAGGCTTTTGCAGATTTTCAAGCAATAGCTGAGGTTTCTCAACAGTCAGCTGATCCTTCTTTAATATCTAAACAACAAGCTAGTATATTAGGTAGATTTATATTAGCTTTTCAAAACACACCGATGCAGTATGCTAGAATAACTAAAAAAGCTGCTATTGATTTAATAAAAGGTAGAGGTGATTGGAAAACAAATGTTAGTAAAATAGTTTATTATGCAGCAA
>Ga0307986_10003784_pt1 | contig 10429 bp, 13 predicted proteins | sample EllFjometageno82_FD_203170 | JGI IMG/M metagenome (GOLD analysis project Ga0307986, IMG submission 203170) | Marine microbial communities from Ellis Fjord, Antarctic Ocean - #82 | ecosystem: Environmental > Aquatic > Marine > Unclassified | place: Southern Ocean | collected 2014-10-09
CTTGGACCAAGCATGAAAATTTTAAGTTTAGAATTGATATTTCCACTAGTTCCTCCTTTATGCTGGGCTTTGTACCAATTTTTTACTAAACTTATTTCTGGAAACAACGAACCTTTTACAGCGGTATTTTATACAGCGATAACAGGAACAATAATTTTTACAATTTATATTGCTTTTAATTGGACACCAATTGAGCAGAATATTTATTGGTTAGGATTTGTTTTTTTAGGATTCGCAGGGTTCATAAGTCATTTTATTATAATTTATGCTATACAACTTTCTAATTTATCATTTATTACAAATTTTCAGTACTCGCAGTTAGTTTGGTCGACAATTATCAATTTTCTTATTTTTGGAGTTCCAATAGACACAAGTAAAATTTTTGGAATAATTGGGATTATCTGTTTTGGTATTTTATTTATAAGATCTGAAGGAAATAAAAAAACTATTAAATAATTTTTTATTCAATCCTTCCAGGTTGGTTTTTTTTTATTTAAAAAACTAGAAATCCCCTCTTTTGCATTCTCACTATTTAGTAAATTATAAAAAGATTTTCTCTCTTCATATAAGCCTCTTTCTAGTAAATAATTACTGCTAATAAGTTTTTTTATTTCAATTAAACTCGATTTAGGTTTTTCAGCTATTTGATTTGCAATTTTTATTACTTTTTCAAGAAAATTAACTTTATCCAATAAAACACTTACAAGGCCGAGCTCGTATGCTTTTGTTCCAGAAATAATTTCTCCTGACATACAAAGATAACTTGCATTATATTTACCGAGTGAATTCTTTAACCTTTGTGTTCCTCCTATTCCAGGTATTAGTCCCAAATTAATTTCAGGTTGGCCAAACTTAGATTCCTTAGATGCAATAATAATATCACACAACAAAGCAAGCTCCATGCCCCCTCCTAAAGCATATCCTTCAACCGCAGCTACTATTGGAATGTTAATTTCTTTTATTTTATCAAAAAAATTAAAAAGTCCTTTTGATTTTGCAGACTCCGTATTTAAATTACTAAGTTCTTTGATATCAGCTCCAGGAGAAAAAAATTTCTGATTTCCTTGAATTAAAACGACCCTAATAGAAGAGTTCGTTTCTAATTCTTTTAAACCTTCATAGATTTCCTTAGAAGTTTCTACATTTAAAGAATTATTATCTTGTTGTCTATTAAGGGTAAGCAAACCTATATGTTTATCAATACTGATGGTTATATTTTTATATGTTTTCAAAATTATTTTATATTTTTTAATACTACTCTACAGAAACAGAATTATCTAAAAAACCCATCTTGGGGTGTCTTAAATGACATTAAACCCATTATAGACTAAATGACTGTTATGTAACAATATTATTAATTGTAATAATAATGAATGACAACCCGGCTAAAAGAAAATAATTTCTTACAGAATACCTCTAAACAAACGCCTAATATAAAAACCGCTAAGACAAAAAGACCTAATATTGACCATTTAATACAAAGAATGTTAATCGAGAAAAGAAGAGAACAAAAAAAAAACCTTATAATATTTGTATTTACTTTGTTGGCAATTTGCGGAGTGATGATGTTTTTCTCTACTTACATTTAAATAGCTAATAGCACATTCTAATTATCCAAAAATTTAGTCTAATTTGAAATCATTACTTAACGCAAGTAAAAAATCTTTATTGACTTATGTTTAATATAGGTTTTGTTTACCTAAATTGAACATTAGATACTGATTAAAATTTTATGCGGGAAGTGTCGAAAAAAGAAATAGAAGAAGTGATTTTAAAAAATTATATTGAGTATCAATATTTTTTTGTAGAGTTTCAGTCTAAATTTTTAACAGGTTTAAATCATAGATATCAAGGATTAGATAATGGCAATCTTGTTCTTTACTATGCTAGACAAATTCACCAAGATATTCTAAGAAAAAAAGACTATGACCTTAATTTTAATATTAGTTTTGAAAAATTTTGGGAGAATCATCGTGAAACTAATCCACAGCGAATATCTATAATCAATATTGGAAAATATACATTTTTACCAAAAGAGACTGCAAGAAGAAAAATTTTATATCTAATAAAAAAAAAGGTACTCAATAAAAAAAATAAAAGTATTAGCTGGATGCCAAGCGATCAATACAAAAAAAATTATAATTTATTTATTAATGTGGAAATCGATGGTATTTGTCAATTAATTAGTTTTATTAGTGAAAAAATAAATCTTTCTGTACCTAGAGAAAAATTAAAATATGAAATAAAAAACAACTTTAGTTTTTATTGGTTTCATTATTTAGAAGTACAACTTGAATATCTTAAAATATGGAGTAAGCGTCTTGGTGACCTTGAACTTGGCCTCATATTTTTGCAGGTTGCTCATTTATTCACATCAAAAGCAAAAGAAAAAAACTTATCCCACAAAGAATTATATGATAAACCAGTTTTATTTAAAGAGTTTATAAACGCAAGTATAAGTGCGACCTCTATAGCCGAAGTCACTGGTATACCAAGAGCAACCTGTGTTCGAAAATTAGAGTTTCTAGTAAAATTAAAAGCTATTTCGCAAGATAAAATATCAAAGAGATATTATATAATTCCTAGCGTTACTTCGGACGATTTGATTTCAAGAAAAATAACTAATGAAGTAGTTAGATCTTTTAGTAATTTTTTTTTTATTTGTCTGAGAGCAGTGAATGCTAAAACTTTAAACCAATAAAAGTTATAACAGCCAAGAAAGACAGACAAAGTATAACAGTTAAAGTAGTAGTCCAAAAATTGGACTTCTTAACTTCATTTAATCTTTTATTCAACTCAACAATGTCTACTTTGTGTAAAGTGGAATTTTCTTCCCTTATTAAATACGTGAACTGATCTGAACTTAAATCATATTTTATTTGTTCTTTAATTCTCATGATAAATTCATTCAAATTGATTTTGATACTTGTGTCAATTATATATATCCAATCATTTTTAGATGAAATTAATAACTGTAAAGGTAGAACTAGATGTTGTGTGACTACTTAGCACTAACACTTCATGCGCGTATATTTGGACAGGTGCCAACCCAAACTGGTGTGATGTTCATTTATTTATTTTAATAGTATTAAAATTTAATGCTACTGCTTCATGTACAGATTAATACTTTTTCGAATTTTATCAAAGATTTCGTCAATATGTTTTTTTTCAGAAATAAAAGGAGGTGCCAGAACTAAAGCATCACCTGTTGCTTTAAGATTTATTCCATTTTCATAACAAGTCTTGTAAACTTGAAAGCCCGCTTTACCTGGCTTATCTTTCTTATTAATATCTATGCCACCTAGTAAACCATAACTTCGAATGTTTTCTACACATTCTAAGTCACTCAAGGAATGCAAAGCTTCTTGAAAATAAGGTGAAATTTCTTTAACTCTTTGAAATATATTTTCCTTTTCAAATATATCTTGCACAGCCAAAGCAGCAGCGACAGCAGCAGGTATTCCTGAATATGTATAACCGTGGAATAGCTCTATTGCTCCTTCTGGTGCAGAGTCCATAACAGCATCATATATTCCGTCTCGAACAGCTACAACACCCATAGGAACAACTCCATTTGTTGTAGCTTTTGCTAGTGTCATAATATCTGGTGTAACATTAAATTCCTGGGCCGCAAAAGGAGAGCCTGTTCTTCCCCAGCCAGTAATAACTTCATCAAATATTAAAATGATACCATGCTTATCACAAATCTTTCTTAGCCTATCTAAATAACCTTTGGGTGGAACTAAAATTCCCGTTGATCCAGCAATTGGTTCTATAATACATGCTGCTATTTCTCCTTCGAATTTATGTGCTATTAATTCTAAGTCGTCCGCCAGTTCGGCTCCTGTATCAGGTTGTCCTTTTATAAATTTATGTTCTGGTAAAAGAGTATGGCGCATATGCTGAACACCCGGCATTAAAACACTAGTACACATCTCTTTATAATTATTGAAACCACCAACAGACAAACCACCTATATTCATTCCATGGTATCCTCTATCACGACCTACAAATCTAAATTTTTTTTTATTCCCTTTAGCAGCATGATAGGCCATGGCAATTTTAATTGCTGAATCTACTGCTGTTGAACCACAAATTGTATAAAAAATTTTATTTAAATCCTCAGGCGTATGTTTTGCAATTCTTGTTGCGAGCTCAAATGATCCACCAAAACCTTGATTAAAAGGAAGAACGAAATCCAATTCTCTTAGTTGTTTACCAACCGCCTCTGCAATTTCTTCTCTGCCGTGACCTAACGGATTGCAAAATAAACCACAACTAGCATCAATCAAGGTATTACCTTCATGTGTTTTTAGATACATACCTTTTGCACCTGTAATTAGCCTTGGATTTTTTTTGAAGTCTCGATTGGACGAAAATGGCATCCAATGTTCATTTAAAGAATTAGGTATGTTTGTTCTTTGGATACTCATATTAGTCTACAAACTAACTGATTGTTTAAATTATTCAATCCCTAATATATAAGAGCTTTTATTACGTAAATAGAATAATTTTTATAAGACTTAAGATAATGAAATATTTAAAAAACTGGGATAAAAAAACTTGGTTATCTTCTCCCAAATACACCTTAGATATAATTAAATTTCTAGAAAAGAGAATTAAATTTAACAAAAAAATAAAAATTTTAGATATTGGATGTGGTCGTGGAAAGATAATTTCTATTCTTTCAAAAAAGTATCAAATGAATAACTTGCCTCTAGGCATTGACATTGTTAACCACAAGGATACTGCAAGTAAAATAAGGTTTACCAAAATTGATGCCTTAAGATATTTAAGCAAAACTAAAGAAAAATTTGATCTTATTTTATTCAAGCAGTCTATTCATTTTTCTAAATTTATAGAAATTAAAAAAATATTAAATTTTTCAAAAGAAAACCTTAACTCAAAGGGAAAAATTATAATTTTAGCATTACACCCGAAGCAAAATCACTGGCCCTTATTTAAAGTTTTTAAGAAAAAACTTATACAAAGTTTAAAAAAAGATAAAAAGGTCTTAGATTTAATTAAATTTAATTTTAAAAAATATAAAATTAATTATTTCTCTTTTAAAGTAAAAATAACCAAAGATTTATACCTAAAAATGATTAAAAATAGATTTACTTCATGTCTATTAAATCTTTCATTTGAAGAATTAAAAATAGGAATAAAAGAAGTTAAAAAAAAATATAAAAAAAACTTATTATTTCACGATAAACTAATATGCATTAGTTACAAAAAAAAATAATGATCTATTTTTCTCTTCTTTTAATATCTTTTTTAGCAGCTACTATTCTTCCATTATCAAGTGAATTAGGTCTTGCCGGTCTTCTGAGTAGAAATGAATATAATTCATTTGCCCTTATAGGAACAGCAAGTTTAGGAAATATCTTAGGTTCAGTATTTAACTGGTTATTAGGTTTTTATTTATTTAAGTATATTAATAAAAAATGGTTTCCTTTTAAAAAGAGTCAAATTAACACTGCCGCACAAAGGTTTAATAAGTTTGGAGTTTGGTCTTTATTATTTGCATGGGTACCAATCATTGGTGACCCTCTTACTTTTGTAGCTGGAATTTTAAAAGTAAATTTTTTATTATTTCTTATTTTAGTAACTGTTGGGAAAATCACCAGATATCTCTTTGTATACGCTTTGATAAGCTAAACTAATCTTTCCAAAAAAAAATACCACTACCAAAACCCAAAAGTACAGCTGAAATTATCCAGGCATTTTCCTGATTTGAAAAAAAAACAAGAACTCCAAAAAGAGCAATCGATATACCTATTGTTTTTTTACTCATGTTTAATTTTGTGTGTTAATTTATATTATGCTACCACTCTCAATAGCCTAGTCTAACTTAAAATGAACAAAAATCTTTGGATTCTTACTGCCAGTCAAATATTTAGTTTTACACCAGCTCCAGTAAACGTTTTTTTAAGTGGAATTATCGGTAGTACATTAAGTCCAATCAAATCTCTTCAAACTGTTCCAACTTCTTTAATGATAGTTGGTGTCGCTGTCTTTTCTTTTTTTGCGGCTAAGATTATGAGTAGGATAGGAAGAAAAGCTGGATTTTTAAGCGCTGCACTTTTTAGTACTCTTTCAGTCTTATTAGCAGCTTATGCAGTGTGGGATAAAAGTTTCTATGTATTTTGCCTTGCTTGTTTTTTTATTGGTAATGGAATGGCTTTTACTCATCAATATCGTTTTGCAGCAGCCGAAAGTGTAGAAAAATCTTTTATACCAAAAGCACTCTCAATTATAATGTTAGCTTCAATTTTTTCTGCACTCCTTGGACCTAATATTGCTAATTTTAATAAAGATCTGATAAAGGAACACTTATTTGTTGGATCGTATTTATCTTTAGCTGTTTTAACATTTATACCTATTTTATTTTTAATTTTTTACAATCCAAAAGCAGAATTGGAAAGATTTAAGGCACACAAAGGAAGAGGTTATTTTGAGCTAATTCTGCAACCGAGATTCTTGCAAGCCGTAGTATCTGCTGCTTTTGCATATGCAGTTATGTCATTTTTGATGACTGCAACACCTATCAATATGTATGTTATAGAACACTATAGTTTAAATAAGACTGGCATTGTTATTCAACTGCACATCGTTAGCATGTTTTTACCATCTTTGATTACAGGAAACTTATTAAGAAAATTTGGACATAGTAAAATAATATATGCAGGTGTGTTTTTTTTCTTCTTAACAATCTCATTAAGTTTTTTACAACCTTCTTTCTTTAACTATTTATTTTCTCTAGTTTTCTTAGGAATAGGATGGAATTTTTTATATCTATCAGGTACTGGTTTGCTTGTTTTATCATATAGAGAAGAAGAAAAATTTAAAGCTCAAGGATTTAATGATATCTTGGTTTTTTCAACACAAGCTTTAGCTAGTTTATCAGCAGGGCATATGTTGAGCATGACAAGTTGGAAGACAATGAACATAATTGCCGTTCCTTTTTTAATTTTAATTGTTCTTTCATCAATTAAAGCTGACCTATCTAAAAAGGAAAATTAATAAATTAGAATTTTTTAATTAGAAGATTTCAATATTTTCAAAATTTTATTGTGGATTGTTTTATTAGAGGTGGCCAATATATTTCCACCGTGTACTGCAGATCTATTACTCCAAGTAGTAACAACTCCTCCAGCTTTTTCAATTATAGGAATAAGTGGTACTATATCAAAAGGTTTGAGATTAGTCTCTATCACCACTTCCACCTTCCCTTCGGCAAGTAAACAGAAATTTAAAGCATCAAATGTTGCCGCACCAAAATAGGCAACTGAAGAAATAACCTTTTTAATTTTGTTATTATATTTTTTAAGGAACAACGTCTCATGTAAGTGTCCTATAACTTTACATTTTGTTATATTATTTTCTCTAGAAGTTTTTAAAATAGTTTTTTTATTGTTGATTAAATAAGATCTCTTTTGATCACTTATATAAAACTTATTTAAAGCTGGAAAATTTGCCAAACCTAGAACAGATTGATTTTTATAAGTTAAACCAATTAAATTTGACCAAGTTGGGGCTCCTATTATAAAAGCTTTTGTTCCATCAACAGGATCAATAAACCATTTATAGTCATTATCAGAATATTTTTCTGAGAATTCCTCGCCTAAAATAGAATCTTTAGGAAATTGTCTGATAATAATATTTCTTATAAATTTTTCAAAGGCTTTATCTAAATTCGTTACAGGATCAAAAATTTTTTTATTTTTAGATTTATTATTAATCTTAAGAGAAGATTTAGAACTTTTATTGTAAAAATTATTAAGTTTTTTAGGTAAATTTTTTAATAGGTTTAAATGTTTATTATAGTCCATGAGTTTGTACTCCTTAACTAATTAATATATTTACCAACAAATATGAATAAAAATTTAATTCAATTTCAGGTTTTATTTTTTTTGACTGTATTATTTAGTAATTCAAAAATATTTATAGACCAATTAAGAAAATCTATCATTAGTTCCTCTGAGGGTCTTATATTTTTTATTTTGGCATCAGTACCAGATTCTCCATCTGGTTTTAATGCTATGTAAACTCCTTTTGCATGTCCATCATCAATAATCTTAGATATTGTTTTGTATGAATACTCAGGAATTTTTTTGGCAATTTCTTCTTTATAAATCTCCTCACCTTTTTCATTAGCATAAAATATTTCAAGAAAAATTTTAAACCTTTTCACGGTTGAGAAAGCCCATTCTAGTTTTTCACTTTCAACTTGATTATTATGAATCTGACGAAATGCTAGCGAAACAGCATTTCCTAGAATTTTAAAATTTTCTTGTCCTAGTTTAAAGGGAAGTTTATCTAAATTTAACTTGGAATATATTCTAGTTTCTCTTTCTTTTTGTTTACTTGTAATCATATATTTTAATAATTTAAAATTTATACAGAAAATATTTTACATAGATCCTATAGAATTATTTTTATGGTTATCTAACTACGAAAAAATTGATTTATCCACTAGTTTCTGGGTAAAAAAACTCAATATTAGCTACTTGTTTTTTTGACTAAATTCAAACCAATAGCTACAGCAGGACCAATTCCTAAAGCATAAAGTAAAGTTCCAAAACCAACAGTTCCACCTAGTAGCCATCCACACGTAACTACAATAATTTCAATAACAGCCCGAATTTGAGCAATAGAAAAATCAGTTTTTTTTTGCAAACCAGTCATTAATCCATCTCTGGGCCCAGGACCCAATCTTGCTATTAAATATATGCCGCTACCCAAACCAACCATCAACACCGAAATAACACTTAATAAAAATTGGTTAATCCAAAGTTCTGGTTCTTTACAAAAAAAAATTGTTAGATCAATCATAATTGCAATGATAATAAAATTTAATATTGTACCCATTCCTATTTTTTCATCTAAAAAAAACCACAACAGTAAAACTATTAAACTTACTAAAAAAGCCCATGTTCCAACAGATAAACCTAGATTTAAAGCAAGACCTTGATGTAAGACATTCCAGGGTGATGCACCGATAGTTGATATAATCAAGAGACCCTCACCAAAACCAAATATTATTAAACCTAAACATAATAAAAAAAGAGTTTTAAAAGAAGGTTTGAGATTTCTTGGTGATTTTGAGCTCCAAGACAACCTAGGAATTTTTTTTATTTTTAAAAACATTGACTTCTCTATCAAATGTACAAAGTATACACAATCATCATATTAATCTATATTAAGAAAGTAAATGCATCAAAAAAATTTTTTTGAATTTAATTTTCAAAGTCTAAAACATTTTCTAATTAAAGATTTAGAAATTGAAGAAAAAAAAGTTTCTATGCGTAGCAAACAGATTTGGCAATCTGTTTATCAAAAGGGATCTTTTGAAATTAAAGATCTAACTACATTTCCATTAGAACTTAGAGACAAACTTAATAACTTAATAAGCCTACAGAGACCAAAAATTATTAAAACGCAAACTTCAAGTGATGGAACTATAAAATGGTTAATTAAACTTTTTGATGGTAATGAGGTTGAATGTGTTTATATTCCAGAAAAATCTAGAGCAACGCTTTGTATTTCCTCTCAAGTCGGTTGTACTTTAAATTGTAGATTTTGTCATACTGGTACACAAAGACTGGTAAAAAATTTGAGTTTTGCAGAAATAGTAAATCAAGTAATGATTGCCAAAGAACAGATTAACGACTGGTCTGAACAAAAAAAAATAACTAATATTGTACTTATGGGCATGGGGGAACCTTTTTATAATTATGATAATGTTAAAACTGCAGTTGAGATATTAAAAAATAAAGAAGGTTTAAATTATGGACCAAAGAAAATAACTGTTTCCACCGCAGGTATTGCGAATAAAATACCAGAAGCAGCAAATGAAATAGGAACATATCTAGCTTTATCTCTTCACGCTCCAACAGATGATATTAGAGAAATGATTATGCCTATAAATAAAAAATTTAGGATTAAAGACTTAATTGAGCAGTGTAAATATTATAGCTCTATTGTTAAAGAAAAAATAACTTTAGAGTACGTCATGCTCAGAGGCATCAATGATAGTATTGAATGTGCAAAGCAATTAGTTAAGCTTATGGCACAATTTCCATGCAAGGTTAATCTTATCGAGTTTAATCCCTGGCCTGGAGTTCAATACCTACCTACCGAAAGAAATGAAATGGAAAAATTTGGTAAAGTCATTCAGGATGCTGGATATATTGCCACTATTAGAAGATCGCGTGGTCAAGATATTTTAGGTGCTTGCGGTCAATTAAGAACTGAAAGCGAAAAAAAGAGAGCTTTATAATTATCTAAAAAGCCTTATGCTTTTAATAGCTGTTTTCGTACTATAATTTATAAATTTACTTAGAAAATTATTATTTATCTTACTAATACATTTTTCAAAATTAATTATTTTATTATTATTCTTTAAAATAAAATTTTCAAAATT
>Ga0307986_10003788_pt1 | contig 10423 bp, 9 predicted proteins | sample EllFjometageno82_FD_203170 | JGI IMG/M metagenome (GOLD analysis project Ga0307986, IMG submission 203170) | Marine microbial communities from Ellis Fjord, Antarctic Ocean - #82 | ecosystem: Environmental > Aquatic > Marine > Unclassified | place: Southern Ocean | collected 2014-10-09
CAAAAGCAATCTAAACCTTAATCAGCATTATAAATAAAGAGAAGTAGGAGAGTGGTAAGGGGCGTTCTGTTACCCGGTGCCCCAGACCGTGCTTCTATAATTAACCTAAGTTAATTATGCAGCAATAGCGTAACTTTCGTTAGCATTTAAAGTTTAGCCCGTTACGGTGGAACAATCCCGAACGAAAGAATAGCCTTTAGACACCCGTCGATCCTATTTCACCCCCGTAAGTTGTAAATGGTGGAGGTGGTGGGTACTGCCCCCACGTCCGTAATGGTTATTACGAAATTCGTTTATCGTCGTAGTTGGCAAGCCAACAAGTTTAATATAAAAGCATTTGTAAGAGATTCAATAAAATAAAATCATTAAAAACCATGAAATTAACTGAAGAACAAGCACAAGAGATTAAAGACCAACAGTCCCAACAGAATAAAACAAAAAGAGTTACTGCTCCCGCACTTGAAAATATTCTTTACGAAGCAATGCCTGCGCTAGATCATGGATTTGTAAGGGTGGTTGATTACATGGGTGATGACACATCAATTGTTCAATCAGCTAGAGTTTCTTATGGAAAAGGAACTAAACAAGTCTCAACAGATGCAGGTCTAATTAAATATTTAATGAGACATTGGCATAGCACTCCATTTGAAATGTGTGAAATTAAATACCATGTCAAACTCCCAATTTTTATTGCACGCCAATGGATTAGACACAGAACAGCAAATGTAAATGAATATTCAGCAAGGTATTCTATTTTAGATAAAGAATTTTATTTACCATCAGCAGAAAATTTAGCAGCACAGTCCTCAAGTAACAGACAAGGAAGAGGTGATGTTATTGAGGGAGAACAAGCAAAAGAAGTTTTAGAACTTTTAAAAAATGATGCTGATAGAACGTACGATAATTATGAAATGATGTTAAATGAAAGGTTTGATGGTTCAACGATTGATGAAAATAAAAAAGGTTTAGCAAGAGAACTCGCAAGAATGAATTTAACTTTAAACACTTATACTCAGTGGTATTGGAAAACAGATTTATTAAACTTAATGAATTTTTTAAGATTAAGAGCTGATAGTCATGCGCAATATGAAATAAGAGTATATGCAGATATAATGTTAGATACTGTTAAGAAGTGGGTTCCAATAACATATGATGCATTTATGGATTATAGAGTTGGTGGTACAGAAGTTTCTTCAAAGGGGAAAATTATAATCCAAAAACTTATTAAAGGTGAGGATGTTAATCCAGATAGTTCAGGCTTATCTAAAAGAGAATGGAATGAACTAATGGTTTCTTTTGATCTTAAAAATAAGTTAATTTAATAAAGGATATAGGGTTGTGCGTGATTTTGAATATAAAAAACATATTCAATTTTTAAGAGGATTGTCTGTAATTTTTGTCTTCTTGTATCATACCAATATAACAATATTTAATAAAGGTTATTTAGGGGTAGATATATTTTTTGTTATATCAGGATTTGTCATAACGCAAAAAATTTTTCAAAATTACTTTCTAGAAAAAAAAATAAATCTTATAGGCTTTTATTCCAAAAGATTTAAGAGAATTATTCCTAATTTATTTTTTATTATAGGGGTAACATATTTAACTTATTTAATTTTTGGACCACCCGATCTATCATTGTTTAGTGAAACATTAAGTGCTTTGTTTGGTGTCTCAAACCTTTATTATATTGTTCATGATGCTGGGTACTTTGATAATATATTTGATGATCCGTTGGCTCATACTTGGTCCTTAGGTGTCGAGGAGCAATTTTATTTAATCTATCCTCTTTTAATTTTTATAATTTATCTTTTTAAAAATAATAAACAATTTAAGTTACAAACAGTACTTTTTATAACATTTTTTTTATCTCTCTTTTTTTTTAGAAAAGAATTAGAAACAGATCCAATAATCGCTTTTTTTCTTTCTCCGTTAAGATTCTGGGAATTTATTTTTGGAGGAATACTATTTCTGAATTATCATAAAATAAAAAAAAATAATTATATTTCTTTTGCCTCTCTTTCTTTACTAATTTTCTTAATTTTAAATAAAAATGATTATGACTATTTTTATTTGAACTTAATAATTGTTTTATTAAGTGGTATTTTTATTGTATTTTTTGTTAAATCTAATTTATTAGTAAATAAAAGTTCTGTTTATTTTGGTGATATCTCTTATTCATTTTATTTATGGCATCTTCCTGTATTATTCTTTTTAAACCTATATGTTTCGAATAAATATTTTTTAGATGTAACCCTAAGTTTTTTTGTAACAATTTTATTATCAATTATTACTTACCATTTAATTGAACAAAAATTTAGATATCTTGAATTTAAAAAATTAAGAAACTATTTTTATTTTATATTACCAATTTTTTTAATAATTTTTGCTTTTTTAATATATGCAAAATATTTTAATGATAATTTAAGAAAAGATTTAAGGAGTTTTGTTAGTAATTCTAATTATCTAAATAAAAAACATAATTGGGATAATAGGATTCCTTTTAATGATTTAATTGTTTTATCAGGTAAAAAAGTTTACGAGCATTGCACTGAAAATTCTACAAATTTTACAACAAATTCAAATAATTTAAAAACAGAATGTTTAAGACAAGAAAATTATAAAACCCTTTTTTTTATTGAGGGAAATAGTTACATAGCTCAATTTCTGCCAATATTTGATAAATCAGAATCAATTGATAACATCTACTACAAGCACAACAGAGGTCATAAAGTTTCTGTTAAAGAGGCTAATGAAATTAATAAAAAATTTAATGAAGTAATTTATATTACAAATGTAGGAGACCTTAAAAAACTTAATATAGTTATTTCTAGTCATTTAAAATTTGATAGTGACATAAAATTTATTTTATTTAACTCAACACCATGGCTGATAGATAAACACCAATCAGCCAAGTGTTTAATTCAGCAAATTGATTGTAATATAGATAAAATTTTTGATATTAAAAAAAGATCTTTAAAAAAATTATTTCAAGAAATGGAAAATTTTAGATTAAAACATAAAAATGTTTATATTTTTGATTCATACGAGGCACTTTGTCCAAACCGCAAATGTGTAGTTTACGATAAAGATAAAGACTTGCTATTCTATAGAGACTTTAGTCATCTGGCTGTAGAAGGTTCTAAAACTTTAATACCAAAATTTGATCAGTTTATTGGTAAATTGAAAGATGATAATTCTATTTTTAATTATTAAAAATTAATTACTGTTACTAAGATAAATTGATTTAATTTTTTTAGCAAAATCTAAATATATTTTAGAAATTTCATGCTCAGGATTAGCTTCAACAATTGGCTTTCCTTCGTCACCACATTTTCCAACCTCAGGATTTATTGGAATTTCTCCTAAAAATTCTTTTTCAAATTCTTTAGCTGTTCGCTTAACTCCACCTTCACCAAATATTTTATATTTTTTACCATCATCACCAGTGAAATAGCTCATATTATCCACCAAACCTAAAATTTTAACTCCAAGTTTATCAAACATTTTAATACCTCTTTTAACATCAAGGAGAGCAACCTCTTGAGGAGTAGATACTATAATTGCTCCATCCATTTTAATTTCTTGAGCAAAAGTTAATTGTGTATCCCCAGTTCCTGGAGGCATATCAACAATTATAAAATCTAAATCTTTCCAACCCACTTTTTGAGTAAAGGTTTTAATTGCACTAGTAACCATAGGTCCTCGCCAAATCATAGGAGTCTGCTGATCAGCAAGAAAGCCAATAGACATACATTGAATGTCATACTTTATAATTGGAGTTAGAGTTTGGCCGTCACTTTTTGGTTTTTCATTAATATCAAACATTTTTGGAATTGATGGGCCATAAATGTCAGCATCAAGTAAACCAACTTTGCAGCCTATTTGTTTTAATGCTAACGAAAGGTTTGTTGCAAAAGTAGATTTTCCAACACCACCTTTGGCACTTGAAACAGCTATTGTAAATTTTGTTCCTAAAATTGGGTTCTTTGTGAACTTTTTAGGCTCAAGCTTTTTTTTCATTGCGTCACTTAGTTCTGGCTTTTTATCGGTCATATTCTCATCATTACTTGTTTTTTGTCATAAAGACATTATATACTTTGTCATATGTCAGATGATTTTCAAGGTAGAGGAGGAAGTCCGTGGGGAACGCCTCCAGGGGGAGGAAATGGTTCAGGAAAAGGACCCACGCCACCAGACATAGATGCGATTATTAGAGATATTCAAAGTAAGATAAATAAATTTTTACCTGGTGGAAGTTCATCAGGAGGAAAACCAATCGGTTTAATTTTAATTATTCTAGCATTTGTTTGGCTAGCAAGTGGATTATATAGAGTGTTACCTGACGAACAAGGTGTAGTGCTTAGGTTTGGTAAGTTTGTAAAAACTACCCAGCCAGGATTAAATTATCATATCCCTTTTCCAGTTGAATCTGTTCAAACACCAAAAGTTACAAAGGTTAATAGAATAGATATTGGATTTAGATCTGAGAGAGATAGTGGATTCTCTCAAGGTGGTGGAGTTGCTGATGTACCGCAAGAAAGCCTAATGCTAACAGGTGATGAAAATATTGTTAACATAGATTTTTCAGTATTCTGGGTAATTAAGGACGCAAGCAAATTTTTATTTCAAATTCAAGACCCTGAAGGAACTGTAAAAGCTGCAGCAGAAACAGCTATGAGAGAAGTAATTGCTAAAAGTGAAATTCAACCAGTTTTAACAGAGGGTAGAGCTCAAATTGAAATTGAAACACAGACAATTATTCAATCAATATTAGATGAATATAATAGTGGTATTCAAATTACACAAGTTCAAACGCAAAAAGCAGATCCACCTGATCAAGTAATTGATGCATTTAGAGATGTTCAAGCAGCAAGAGCTGATATGGAAAGATCTAAAAATGAAGCAGAAGCTTATGCAAATGATGTAATTCCTAGAGCAAGAGGTGAGGCTGCAAAAATTATGCAAGCAGCAGAAGCTTATAAGCAAAAAGTTGTTGCAGCTGCAGAAGGTGAAGCTAGTAGATTTATTTCTATCTACACCGAATATGCAAAAGCTAAAGAAGTTACTCAAGAGAGAATGTATTTAGAGACTATGGAAAAAGTCTTAGCTGATATAGATAAAGTAATTATTGAAAAAGGTGCTGGATCAGGCGTTGTGCCATATTTACCACTTCCTGAATTAGGTAAAAAGAAAGCAGCAAATTAAAATGAAAATACAAAAAATTTTATTACCAATAATTATTGGATTAAGCGCTCTTGCTTTCTTCTCCATCTTTGTAGTTAAAGAAGTTAATCAAGCCATAGTACTTCAGTTTGGTAATCCCAAACAAATTATACTAAAACCTGGTTTAAACTTTAAAATTCCTTTTATTCAAAATGTAGTTTACCTTGATAAAAGAATTTTAAATCTAGATACTCCACCAATAGAAGTAATTGCATCAGACCAAAAAAGATTGATTGTGGACGCTTTTGCAAGATTTCAAATTGTAGACCCATTAAAGTTTTATATTTCTGTTGGAAATGAAAGAGTTGCAAGATCAAGATTGGCAACAATTATTAATTCAAGACTTAGAAACGTTCTGGGACAACAAGAATTACAAACATTATTATCAAAAGACAGAAGTAAACAAATGGCTCGAATTCAAGAAGGTGTGAATAATGAAGCAGAAAACTTTGGTATTAAAATAGTAGATGTTAGAATTAAAAGAGCAGATTTACCTGAAGCAAACAGTGAAGCAATTTTTAGAAGAATGCAAACTGAAAGAGAAAAAGAGGCTAAAGAATTTAGAGCAAGAGGAGCTGAAATGGCTGTAACTATCACATCCACAGCTGATAAAGATGTCTCAGTATTGCTAGCAAATGCAAATAAAAATTCTGAAATCATGAAAGGTGAAGGTGACGGGGAAAGAAATAAAATTTTTGCTGAAGCATTTGGTAGAGATCCAGAATTTTTTGCCTTCTATAGAGCGATGCAGGCTTATGAGAATGCTTTAATAGGTGGTGATACCTCTGTAATCTTATCTCCTGATAGTGAGTTCTTTAAGTTTTTTGGGAACATCAAGCCTAAAAAATAAATCCATTATGAAAGAGCTAATTATAGCTTTTGGTCTTTTTCTTTTTATAGAAGGAATCTTATACGCTTTATTTCCATCTAAGATGAAAAGTATGCTGTTAAAATTAAGCGATGTGACCAATAGTCAATTAAGAACAGGTGGATTGATCTTTGCAGTAATAGGATTTATTATTATTTGGTACATAAAAAATTAAAATGAATAAAATTCAAAAATTATTAGTAGTATTTTTTTCAATTGCTTTAGCGATACAAGCAAATGCTAAAGATGCACCAGCTTCATTTGCTGACTTAGCTGAAAGATTAATGCCCTCTGTTGTTAACATTTCAACCACAACAACTATAACTACAAATGGCAACCCATTTCCAGGATTTAAGTTTCCTCCAGGATCTCCCTTTGAGGATATGTTTAAAGAATTTGGAACACCTCAAAAAAGAAAATCTGCAGCATTGGGATCAGGATTTATAATTGATGAAAAAGGTATTGTGATAACTAATAATCATGTGATCCAAGACTCAGAAGATATCGTTGTTAGAGTTGGTGGAGACAAGGAATATAAGGCTACAATTATTGGTGCAGACCCTTTATCAGATATTGCAGTTCTTCAAATAGATTCAAAAGAAAAATTTATACCAGTTAAGTTTGGAAATTCTGATAAAGCAAGAATCGGAGACTGGGTAATTGCAATTGGTAATCCGTTTGGTTTAGGTGGAACAGTAACCTCAGGAATCATTTCTGCCAGAAATAGATCAATAGGTCTTTCACGTTATGAAGATTATATTCAAACAGATGCGTCGATTAATTCTGGAAATTCAGGAGGTCCATTATTTGATATGAATGGAGACGTAATCGGAATTAATACTGCAATTTTAGGCAAGGGTGGTTCAATTGGTATAGGTTTTTCAATACCGTCCAATAATGCAAAAAAAGTTGTTGATCAATTAATAGAATTCGGTGAAACCAAAAGAGGATGGCTTGGTGTTAGAATTCAAGTTGTTACAAAAGAAATTGCTGAAATTGAAAAATTAGATGAACCCAGAGGTGCTTTAGTTGCAAGTGTTGCACAAAAGAGCCCCTCTGATAAGGCTGGTATTAAAGCAGGAGACATCATTTTAGAATTTAATAATACCAAAATTAATGAAATGAAAGAGTTACCAATAATTGTTGCACAAACAGAAGTAGGCAAAACAGTTGAAGTTAAAATTTGGAGAAATAAAAAAGAAATTACAAAAAAAATTAAATTAGGAAGACTAGAAACTTCAGAAGATTTTAAAGAAGAAAAAAAAGAAGAAGATGTAAAAAAACCAGAAATTTCAGAAATTAAATCTTTAAAAATTATAGCAAGATTATTAAATAAAAAAGATATTCAAGAAAGACAACTTCCAAATCAAACAACAGGATTAGTAATTACAAATATTGGTAAAAATAGTCCTGTTAACTATTTGAATATAGGAGATGTAATAGTTGAGGTTCAAAAGAAAAAAATTAAATCCGTAAAAGATCTTGAGGATATAGTTGATGTCGCTCTAAAATCTAATCAAAAAACAATTTTGATTGTGATCTATAATGCTCAAAACCAAAGAAGATATATTGGTGTTAAGTTAGATTAGTAATGGACAAACAGTCCAAGATAATTCTAATTTCAGGTCCCACAGCATCAGGCAAATCTAATTTTGCTGTAAAAATTGCTAAAAAAATTAATGGTGAAATAATTAATGCAGATAGTATGCAGGTTTATAAACAATTAAAAATCCTCACTGCTAGGCCCAATAAAGAGGAACAAAAAAACATTAAACATCACCTGTATGGCACTGTTGATTTAAATGAAAAATTTTCTACAGGCCAATGGTTAAAGATTGCAATTAAAAAGATTAAAGAAATAAAAAAAAGAAAAAAAATTCCAATATTAGTTGGTGGTACAGGATTGTATTTTCAATCTTTAGTTGACGGCTTAGTTAAAATTCCAGAAATACCTCTTAAATTCAGAAATAAAATTAGATCGATGCAAAAAAAAGAGGGTCAAAAAAAATTTTATAAAAAACTTTTGAAAATTGACCCTAAAGTTAAAAATAAATTTGATCCAAATGATTCACAAAGATCAATTAGAGCTTTTGAGATTAAATCATTCACAAAGATATCTATGTATGAGTGGATAAACAACACTAAATCAGAATTCAAAAATGATGAGTTTATAAAACTGTATATTGACTTTAAAAGAGATGATTTAATCAAAAAAATTTCAATAAGAACAACTAAGATGATTGAAGAAGGGGCAATAAAGGAGGTAAAAAAATTTATTAAATTAAAAATCAAAAAAGATTTGAGTGTTAATAGAGTAATAGGGATTGACGAATTGACACAGTACTTAGATAAAAAAATTAATTTAGACCAAGCGCGAGAATTAATTTCAATTAAAACAAGACAATACGCCAAAAGACAAGCTACATGGGCAAGAAGCAGGATGACATCTTGGAAAAAAATTAATCCAATTAAGATCACTGACTATATAAAAAAATTAAATAAACCATCTCTTAAACTTGACCAATTAACATAAAGTCGAATAGATTGCTCAAATGGGTAATTTATATTCAGGAGCAGAGATTGTATTTAAGTGTCTGGAAGATCAAAAAGTAGAACATATTTTTGGTTACCCGGGTGGTGCTGTACTTCCAATCTACGATGAATTAAAAAATCATCCATCTATAAAGCATATTTTAGTAAGACATGAACAGGGTGCAGGACATGCTGCAGAAGGCTATGCAAGATCAACTGGAAAGCCTGGTGTAGTATTAGTTACATCAGGACCAGGTGCTACCAATGTCGTTACAGCTTTGACAGATGCCTACATGGACTCAGTTCCTTTAGTTTGTATCTCAGGCCAAGTACCAACACATTTAATTGGAACAGATGCATTTCAAGAATGTGACACTACAGGAATTACTAGACCATGTACAAAACATAACTGGTTAGTTAAAGATATCAATGATCTTCCACGAATAATGCATGAAGCGTTTGAAGTTGCAACAACTGGAAGACCCGGACCAGTATTAGTTGATATCCCAAAAGATATTCAATTTGCAAGAGCAAAATATTTTAAACCTAAAAAAAAAATAAGATTAAAAGAAAAATCTCTTAATGCATTTAAACAAAGTGATATTGATCAATTAGTTGATTTAATGAAAAAAGCTTCAAGACCAGTTTTTTATACTGGTGGTGGTGTAATTAATTCAGGTCCAAAAGCAAGTGAACTATTGAGAGAACTTGTTTCTATAACTGGATTTCCAATTACCTCAACTCTTCAAGGTCTAGGTGCTTATCCAGGAGATGATAATCAGTTCTTGGGAATGCTTGGAATGCATGGAACCTATGAAGCTAACAATGCAATGCATGACTGTGACTTATTAATTAATATAGGTGCAAGATTTGATGACCGTATCACAGGAAAAATAGATGAATTTTCTCCAAAATCTAAAAAAGTTCATATTGATATCGACCCATCATCAATAAATAAAATTGTAAAAGTTGATTTATCTATTGTAGGAGATGTTAGTGATGTCATTAGATCTACAACAAAAACTTTAAAAAAGAAAAATTTAAATCTAGAAAAATCTAATAAACAAAAAATTTCAAAATGGTGGCAACAAATTCAAAAATGGAGAACAAAACAATCATTGAACTTTGTTAATAGTGATAAAATTATTAAACCACAACATGCTGTGCAAAGACTTTATGAATTAACAAAAAATCAAGATACCTATATCACAACAGAGGTTGGTCAGCATCAAATGTGGGCCGCACAACATTATAAATTTAATAAACCTAACAGGTGGATGACATCTGGTGGACTTGGAACTATGGGTTACGGATTACCTGCTGCAGTAGGTGTTCAAGTTGCTCACCCAGAAAAATTAGTAGTTGATATTGCAGGTGAAGCATCAATTTTAATGAACATACAAGAAATGTCAACAGCAGTTCAATATAACCTGCCTGTAAAGATATTTATTTTAAACAATCAATACATGGGTATGGTTAGGCAGTGGCAAGAACTTCTTCATGAAAAAAATTATTCTGAAAGCTATTCAAAAGCATTACCAGATTTTGTTAAATTAGCAGAAGCTTATGGGTGCACTGGAATTAGAGCAGAAGATCCTGATGAATTAGATGAAAAAATTGAAGAAATGATTAATACTGATGGACCTGTAATTTTTGACTGTCATGTTGACCAAGATGAAAACTGTTTTCCAATGATACCATCAGGAAAACCTCATAACCAAATGCTTTTAGGACCTAAGGACCAAGAAGAAAATAAAATTACAGGTAAAGGAAAAGCGTTAGTTTAAATGGTAAAAT
>Ga0307986_10003790_pt1 | contig 10421 bp, 11 predicted proteins | sample EllFjometageno82_FD_203170 | JGI IMG/M metagenome (GOLD analysis project Ga0307986, IMG submission 203170) | Marine microbial communities from Ellis Fjord, Antarctic Ocean - #82 | ecosystem: Environmental > Aquatic > Marine > Unclassified | place: Southern Ocean | collected 2014-10-09
ACACCAAAAAATTTGAATTACTGGTGGACTTTTGGTGGAATATTAACTTTTTGTTTAATTACTCAAATTGTAACAGGTCTAACACTAGCAATGCATTATATTGCCCATGCCGACATGGCATTTGAAAGTGTTGAACATATTATGAGAGATGTAAACTATGGTTGGTTAATTAGATACATACATGCAAATGGTGCTTCAATGTTTTTCTTGGCAGTTTATATTCATATTTTTAGATCTCTATTTTACGGATCTTACAAATCTCCTAGAGAGATCATATGGATAATTGGAATTATGATTTACTTATTAATGATGGCGGCTGCATTTATGGGTTATGTTTTGCCATGGGGACAAATGAGTTTCTGGGGGGCTACAGTTATAACCAATCTTTTTAGTGCAATACCTTTAGTTGGTGAAGGAATTGTAAATTGGTTATGGGGAGGTTATTCAGTTGATAATCCAACTTTAACAAGATTTTTTACACTACATTATTTGATACCTTTTTTAATTGTAGGACTTGTGGTTCTTCACATATGGGCGCTGCACGTTCCAGGAAATAACAATCCAATTGGAATAGATATTAAAAAACCATCAAAAGATACGGTTCCATTCCACCCTTATATAGTGATTAAGGATGGTTTTGCTCTATTAATGTTTACGATTGTTTTTGCTTTTTTTGTTTTTTATACCCCAAATATATTAGGACACGCAGATAACTATATCGAAGCAAATCCATTAGTAACACCTGCACACATTGTTCCAGAGTGGTACTTGTTACCATTTTATGCAATTTTAAGATCTGTACCTGATAAATTATTAGGAGTAGTTGCGATGTTATCAGCTATTTTAATTTTAGCTGCATTACCATGGTTAGATACTTCAAAAATTAGATCTGCTGTTTTTAGACCTCTTTATAAGCAGTTCTACTGGATATTAGTTGCCGATGTACTTATTCTTGGTTACGTGGGAGCAATGCCTGCTGAAGGCCTGTATTTATTAATTGCAAGAGTAGCTACAGCTTATTATTTTTTACACTTTTTAGTAATATTGCCAGTCTTGGGCTTTAAAGAAAAAACTCTTCCGATCCCATTAAGTATTACAGAACCGATTCTTGGAGGCTCCCCAAATCTAGCTATGGCAAAGAATAAAGAAAGTTTAGATAAATAGGGTGAAGAATTTCATAAAATTATTATCAATTATAATCATAGTTTTTTTCACAACTGTTCAATCAAATTCAGCTGAAAAAGTTGATTATTTAAAAACTGATTGGAGCTTTAAAGGCCTTTTTGGAAAATTTGATAGAGCTTCACTTCAAAGAGGCTACCAAGTCTACACTGAAGTTTGTTCTTCTTGTCATTCCATGAAGTATGTTAGTTACAGAAATTTAGGCGAAAAGGGTGGTCCTGAATTTTCAGAGGCTGCCGTGAAGTCAATAGCAGCATCTTTTGAGGTAAATGATGGTCCAAATGAAGACGGTGAAATGTTTACAAGACCAGGAAAACCATCAGATAAATTTGTTATGCCTTATGACAACGTTAAAGCTGCTCAGGCTGCTAATGGTGGTGCATACCCACCCGATATGTCAGTATTAGTTAAAGCTAGAGGTGGTGGGGTAGATTATATTTATTCTTTGTTACAGGGCTATGAAGATGCACCAAGTGGAATGATTTTAGATGAAGGTGTTCATTACAATAAGTATATGTATGGAAATAAAATCAAGATGTCAGCACCACTTTCAGAGGGTATAGTTGAATATGGAGATGGAACTGAAGCAACTGTTGAGCAGATGTCAAAAGATGTAACTACATTTTTAATGTGGGCTGCTGAGCCACATTTAGAATCTCGCCATCGAATGGGCTTCAAAGCAATTGTATATTTGATTATTCTTACAATTTTAGTTTATTTTAGTATGAAAAGAATTTGGTCACGTATTGAAACGGAAGTTTAATACATCACCATCTTTAACAATATAGTCTTTTCCTTCTAGTCTCATTTTGCCATTTGTTTTAGAATTAACCCAACCTTCATTATTAATAAAATCATTATAAGAAACAGTCTCTGCTCTTATAAATCCCTTTTCAAAGTCAGAATGAATCTCACCCGCTGCTTTCGGAGCAGTATAATTTTTTTCTATAGTCCAGGCTCTTGTCTCCTCTGGACCTGATGTAAAATATGTTTCTAATTCTAATATTTTGTAGCCTTTTTGGATTAGCATATCCAAACCAGTTTTTTTTAATCCAATCATCTCCATATAATTCTTTCTTTCATCATCTTCTAACTCATTAATTTGATTTTCTATATCAGCAGAAACAATTAAAGTATTTTCTTCCCCGTATTTTTTAATAAAGTTTTTCGTGTATCCATTTCCATTTTGAACACTTTGTTCATCCACATTACATACAAATATTCTTGGTTTTATAGAAAGCAACCCACTTTGATTTAATTTTTTTTTATCAAATTGATCTTTTAAAATAGATAAATCTTTATCATTATTAATACAATCTAGTGCTATTTCTAATATTTTAAGCTGATCTTCATCAACATTTTTTTTATTATTTTTTTCCAATCTTTTTTGAATAGATTCCAGGTCAGCTAACATCATCTCAGTTTCGATTATTTCCAAGTCTCTAATGGGGTCAATATTTGGATTTACATTTTGAATATCATCAGAGTAAAAGCATCTAATCATATGAATAATGGCTTCTACTTCCCTGATGTGAGATAAAAATTTGTTACCTAAACCCTCACCTTTAGATGCTCCTTTTACTAGCCCCGCAATATCAACAAATGAAATTGTTGTATTAATTATTTTTTTTGATTTGGAAACTTTTGCTAAATTATTTAATCTATCATCAGGCACTGGTACAACACCTACGTTTGGATCAATTGTGCAAAATGGAAAGTTTGCTGCTTGTGCCTTATTTGAGTTAGTTAATGCGTTAAACAAAGTTGACTTACCAACATTTGGTAAACCCACAATCCCACACTTAAAGCTCATTATTTGTTATTAACAGTACTAGAAAATAAATCTAATTTTTTTTTAATTAGGTCTCCAATTGACTCGGTTATATTTTCAGAAATTTTACTAATTCCATCAAGTTCATCATCATCAAAGTTTTGTAAAACATAATCACCAACTTCAATTTTTCCTTGTGGTTTACTAATTCCAATTCTTACTCTTGAATAGTCTTTACCAATAAATTTATCAATTGATGCAACTCCATTATGACCAGCATTTGATCCTCCAAATTTTGCTTTAATTTTTCCAAACTCAACATCTAGATCATCATGGAAAACTATCACATCTTCAGCTTCAAACTTAAAATATTCCAGTAGTTCTCTAATACAAATTCCTGAGTTATTCATAAATGTTAACGGCTTGATCGCGTAAACTTTCTCACCTTCAATATTTCCAGTAGTTAATAGGCCTTTAAATTTTGGCTTTTGTTTTGATAAACTAAATTTTTTATTAATTGCATCTATAACTTTAAAACCAACATTATGTCGATTGTTTTCACTGTCGGGCGTTGGATTGCCAAGACCTACGAATAAAAGCATAAATTTTTATTGGAGTTTAAATTTCAATTTAATTGATTATTTCTTTTCTTCAGAAGCTTTTTTATCGTCACCCTCTTTTTTCTCACCTTCAGCTCCTGCTGCTGGTTTGTCACTCTCAGCTCCTCCTCCTTCTGTGGTCTCACCTTCTGCAGATTCAGTCTCAGCTGGTTTCTCAGGTTCTTTCATAACTGTTGGTGCCGCTAATGTTGCAATAACAAAATCTCTACCTTGAATAGTTGGAACAACGTCACTTTCCAATTTAATAGAAGAAATCTTAAAACTTTCACCAATATCCACACCATCAAGATCTATAGTTAATTTTTCAGGTATTTTTTCACTTGGACATCTAAGTTCAACTTTCCTTCTTACAATGTTAAGCACACCACCTCTTTTAAGCCCTGGAGATTTTTCATGATTGATAAATTCTACAGGCACTTCTATTCTTATCTTAACGCCTGGAACAACTCTTAAAAAATCAACATGAATTGGTTCATCAGTTAGTACGTTATAAACCACTTCTCTTGGTAATACATTTTGATCTTTTCCACCTATCTTAAGGGTAATAATATTTGATAAAAAATTTTCTTTTTCTATTGTTGATTTTAATATTTTTTTTGAAACAGAAATTTTTTCATTTTTATTTTTCCCACCATAAATTATAGCTGGAACGCCACCCTCATCTCTAATGGCACTCAACTCACCTTTAGTGTTGTTGTCTCTGGTATTTGCGTCTAGTGAAATCATAAAAACAGGCTTATAGCTCATGTACTAAAATAACTCAATGTAATTATTTAAATAAATCAGAAACAGATGTTGAATTAGAAATCCTTTTAATGGCCTCCCCCATAAGGCCTGATATTGGTAAAACTTCAATATTTTTAGCGCTTTTAACTTTTTCACCAATATCAATTGTGTCAGTGATAACTAAATTTTTTATAACTGAGCTCTTAATATTTTTAACAGCATCACCACTAAGCACACCGTGAGTTATGTAAACATATACTTCTTTTGCACCCCTGTCTTTTAGTGCTTTAGCTGCATTAACAATAGTGCCACCAGAGTCAATTATATCATCAACAATAATGCACGTTTTATCTTTTACATTCCCAATAATATTCATGACTTGAGATTGACCAGGCTTTGGTCTTCTTTTGTCAACAATAGCCAAACCTACATTAAGTAATTTGCCTAATGCTCTAGCTCTTTCAGTTCCACCAACATCAGGAGCAACACAAATAATATTTTTACTTTTAATTTTCTTTTTTGCGTGTCTTGCAAAAATCGGTGTAGCAAAAAGGTTATCAACTGGAATATCAAAGAAGCCCTGAATTTGTCCTGCATGCAAATCAACGGTTACAACTCTATCTGCACCAGCTTTTGTAATTAAATTTGAAACTAATTTAGCCGATATTGAAGTTCTTGGGACAACTTTTCGATCTTGTCTTGCATAACCAAAATAGGGTATTACAGCAGTGATATTTTTAGCTGAAGATCTCTTTAATGCATCGATACAAAGTAACAATTCCATTAAATTATCATTAGCAGGAGATGATATGGATTGAAGGATAAAAATACTATTTCCTCTAATATTTTCATTTATTTCAATATAAATTTCCCCATCAGAAAATTTTCTTATTTTAGAATTAACAAGTTTAGATTTTAAAAATTTAGCAATTTTTTGGCTAAGAGGCTTGTTACTATTTCCAGTTAATAATTTCATTAAAAGTTTAATTAATCACAATTATTGAAATATTTCTACCATAATCATTATGATTAAGCTTTAAAGATCTTCTCGCACTAAAAAAATTATTTTTTTCATTAAAAGTATCAATATTTAATAGACTAATATTTTTGATTTGCATCAATTTAACTTGTTTTTTTACGTAATTAGGTAGATCAAAATAAATTTTATCTTTTCTTCTTATAAAAAACTTAATATTTTTTTTATCTTTTTTAATAAAACTATCTTTTAATTTTTTTTTAACTTCATAACTTTTTACAGATATGCATGGTCCAATAGCAACTATCAAATCATCTTTTTTACACCCTTTACTAAACATGAACTTTATAACTTTTTGAATAATTCCCTTGTATGCGCCCCGCCACCCAGCATGTATTGTGGCAATCATTTTTCTTTTTTTATCAAAAATTAAAAGAGGAGCACAATCAGCAGTCAATACCGCTATTGGAAAATTTTTTTTTTCAGTAATTATAGCATCAGCAAAAATACTTCTATTTTTAATATTTGAGTTTTTGCTTAAAAATATAAATTTACTACTGTGGACTTGCTTTACAAAAAAAATCTCTTTAGATTTTTTGTTAATCTTTTTTTTTATGATATTAAGATTTTTTTTAATATTAGTTCTTTTATCTTTTGAACCAACTCCACAGTTTAAACTTTTGTAAATACCCCTTGATACACCACCAGTTTTATTAAAAAAAATATGATTAATCTCTGAAAATTTTGATAATTTTTTTGAATAAAACAATTTTAGAATCCCACTTGAGAATTATTGCTTGAGTTTTTAATTAACATAACCTTGAACAAATCCCCCATTTCTTTTTCATTTATTAGCCTTTTGAGTCTATAAAACATATCTACTTTTTCAGTAAATGTTTTGTCTTTGCTTATTATTTCTGCTCTTTGTTGAATACCCAAGTTGATCAAAAAATTTTTTTGTGATGTAAAATTTACATCTAAATCTTTAAATTTTTTGGAAATTTTTTTAATTAGATTGAAATTTATATTATAAGTAATATCTGATTTACCTATATTTTCTAAAACTTTAGAGTATTTCTTTTTGTGAATAGCCTGAAGTGTATCTTTCATTTTTTCAGCAAAATACCCATAATCAATAATTAGTAGTGCACCTTTATTTTTTTTTATAAGTTTGAAAATGTCGATTAAATATCTTAACCCTAATGGTGAATACTCTATAAAATTTTGTTTTACTGAAATCTTAAAATTAATTTTTTTTTCAACAGTTTTAATATCAATTTTTTTATTGATAAAGCCTAGTTTTTTATTAGCAGATGTATGAACAAATTTTTCAAACCAAATACCTTTATCTTTTAAAAATTGTTTAATAGGCAGTGCATCAAAAAACTCATTTGCCAAAAAGATGCTTGGTAAGCTATTTATCTTTTGTAAACTGATCACCCATTTAATATCTTTAAATTTGATATTAGCCTTTTGTTCTTTTATTAAGTTTGGACTTTTTTCATGAATAATGATGTTACAGCTGCTTATAAAAGATGGAAATTTTTTAAAACTTTCAATCATTATTTTCATCATCTCTCCATTCCCCGCACCCAATTCAATTAAATTAAATTTTTTTGGTGATCCAAGACTTTCCCAAAAGCTTACTATCCAAACAGCTATCATTTCTGAAAAAAGTCTTGAAATATTTGGTGCTGTTGTGAAATCACCTTTTATTCCAAATGGATTTTTGTTCATGTAGTACCCATTTTTTTTATCGTATAGGCAATAATTTATGAATTTATCTAAAGGTATTTTATGATTTTTTTTTAGTATCATTTTTTAAATAGTACAAAGAGAGACCTGTTATTAAAAATATAAAACTTATTAATTGGCCCATTGTTAAATTTAGGATTAGATATCCCAATTGTTCATCGGGTGCACGAAAATATTCAACAAAATATCTGAACAATGAATAAAAAATTAAAAATAATGCTGATAATTTTCCAGGTGCGTTTGATTTATTTTTGTTCCAAAAAAATATCATTATTAAGAACAAAAAAATTCCCTCTAATATGGCCTCATATAACTGCGAAGGGTGACGATATAAACTATCGATTTGGATAAATTGAACTGCCCACGGAACTGATGTTTCATGACCATATAATTCTGAATTTATAAAATTAGCAATCCTACCAAAGAAAATTCCAACTGGTGAGACTAAAGCAATAATATCCAAATATTCAAAAATGTTATCATTATTCTTTTTTGAAAATATAAAGCTTGAAATAATTATTCCAATTACGCCACCATGAAAAGACATCCCACCTTGCCAAACTTTGAATATATCAAGAAAATTATTTAAATAATAATCAAAATTATAAAATAACACATAGCCCAGTCTGCCACCAAATATTAAACCAATAATTACATATGTGATATAGTCATCAAACTTACTTTGAATGCTATTTTTTAAAAAAATATTTTTTGCTAAATACCAGCCCACTAAAATACCCATAATATAAGCTAAAGAGTACCATCGAATCTCTAAAGATAAAATTTCAATTGCAACTGGGTCAAAATTATTAATGAACATTATAAAATATAATAATAAGATATAAGTATATTAACTTATTAAATAAATATATGAAAAATTCAAAATTTGTTTTTGATAAAATTACCAAACTATTTGAACAAGGCCTAATTTCTTCGCGAGATTTATCTAATGAATTGGTAACAATTTTAAAATCTAAAAGAGATGAAATAGTCTTTAAAATGAAACTTACAAGCAAAGATGAATTTGAAGTTTTGTGCAAAAGAGTAGAAAATTTAGAAAAGAAAATTGAGAAATTACATTCTCAAAAGAAGAAGAGAATTAAACGGGTAAAAAAATCCTAACATCAAGACCATTTAAATTAGATTTTTGTAATTTAATATTGCCCCCATGCGAACGAATAATATCAGAAGCAATTGATAACCCAAGCCCAACACTTGATTTTGTCTCAGCCCTACCTTTGTCTATTTTATAAAATGGTTTAAAAACATTTTCATATTCATTTTCAGGAATGCCAGGACCATCATCTTCAACTTTTATAAATATATTTGTAGTTTTTTTTGAGAGCTCGATATTTACACTTTTTCCATATTTTAACGCATTATCAATTAAATTGTTAATACACCTTCTAATTAGATTTTTTCTTCCATTAAAATAAATCCTAGCTGGTAAAATTTTAGATATATTTTTATTATTATATTTATCAATAATTTCTTCAATTAGATGACTAAGGTTAAATAATTCATCTTTTTCAATATAGGAAGAACTTGTAAATTGAAGGTACTCATTAAGCATTTTTTCCATCTCGTTAATGTCTTCTGTTAATTTATTAGCAATATCTTTATCTTCGATAAAGGCTGTTTGTAATTTCATTCTAGTTAAAGGAGTTCTGAGATCATGACTTATGCCAGATAGCATTTCAGATCTTTGGTTTAAGTGCTTTAGAATTCTCTTTCTCATTCTGTCAAACTCGTATCCTGCCTTTCTTATTTCAGCTGCTCCTGAGGGTTTAAATTCCTCAATTTCTTCCCCTCTGCCAAATCTTTCTGCAGCCTTTGCTAAAGCGGTAATTGGTCTAGTTTGGTTTTTTAAGAAAATTAGAGATATAATAATTATTATTAATGCTGGCACAGTGATCCACAGCCCAAATATTCGAGCAGAGGAACTTGTTAACCTGTCTCTTGGAACTAAAAATTTAAAATATCCATTTTGGTACTTAATTCTTAAATCAACTAATTCTTTATATCTTGTTGTGTCATACCAAAAAATAGTACCACTAAAGCTAGACTTTAATTCTCTTCTTAATGTTCTATCTATTGGGCTAAACCATCTTTCGTCATAATTAAAATTAAAACTTTCATCTTTAATAAAACCTATATTTAAATCTTGATACACGGAAAATAGATTGGTTGTTTCATTTTTATCATAATTATCATTATTATAAAATTCAATAAAAGTTTTAATTTCATTTACTAAAGCTCTAGTCATACCTTTATTAGTTTTTATCCAAAGACTATCAAAAAATACTATAGTTATAATTAACTGAAGTATTATTATGGGTACTGCTATAATTAATAAAGCTCTATAAAATAATCTTTTGGGTAATAAGTTTTTTATAAATTTATTCAATCCATAAAACATAACCAGCACCTCTTATAGTTTGAAGAAATTTAGGATTTTTAGGATCCAATTCAATTTTCTTTCTCAGTCTTGTTATAATTACGTCAATAGATCTTTCTTTATCTAAATCTATTAAATTACCTATTTCCATTCTCTCGAAAGTTTTACCAGGGTTATTTATCATTTTTTCCAATATAATTTTTTCGGTATTATTAATTTTAAATTCTAAACTGTTCTTCAAAATTAATTGTTTATTAAGGTCGATTTTAATATTTTCAAACTCAATAACTCTTTTTAAATCATTTTTTTTAGTTTTATCTAAAATATTTTTAATTCTTAAAAGTAACTCTTTAGGCTCAAAAGGTTTGGGTAAATAATCATCAGCTCCAATTTCAAGTCCCTCAACTCTTTCGTCAGCCATACCTTTTGCTGTTAATAATATTATTGGGGTATATAATTTAACCTTATTCTCTTGAATAAACTCTAGACCGCTCTTACCTGGCATCATGATATCAAGAATTATCAAATCAAATTTAATGATTTCAATTTTTTCAATAGCATCTTCTGCACTATCTGCTGTTGTAATTAAATATTCATTTTCATTTAAATATTTTTTAACTAATGATCTTATTCCATCATCATCATCAACAACCAGTATATGTGCTAAAAAATCATCCATTTAAAATTTTATTTAAAACGCTATTAAAATTAATTACCTCTTCAGATTTAGAATTTAGTAATGCATTATAAATTCTTTTTTTTTGAGTCTGAAAAATCTCATAAAAGATCTTTTTACCTTTGTCGTTAAGAAACACATGTTTTATTCTAGTATCCTGCTCATCTTTTTTAAACTCAATAACCTCTATTTTAATCAAATCTTTAAGCACCCTATTAAGGCTTTGTTTGGTGATTTTGAGCCTTTTAAGTAATTCTGAGATAGAAATTCCCTCATACATTGACAATAAGTGAATTACTTTATTATGAGCCAATCCA
>Ga0307986_10003792_pt1 | contig 10418 bp, 6 predicted proteins | sample EllFjometageno82_FD_203170 | JGI IMG/M metagenome (GOLD analysis project Ga0307986, IMG submission 203170) | Marine microbial communities from Ellis Fjord, Antarctic Ocean - #82 | ecosystem: Environmental > Aquatic > Marine > Unclassified | place: Southern Ocean | collected 2014-10-09
ATGATTCATTCTTCTGTGTGGTGGATCAGCACGCAATCACGGTCGATCAAGATCCTGAGATTCTGCGCAAGCGCACTCTTGTGTCGTTCGCCCAGCTGCTCGCTATTGGCCTTGACCCAGAAAAATGCACGGTGTTTGCACAAAGTCAGGTCGCGGCCCACAGCCAGCTGTCCTGGGTGCTGCAGTGTCAAACAGGATTTGGCGAAGCGAGCCGCATGACCCAGTTTAAGGACAAGAGCTCAAAGGCGGGCAATGATCGTTCAACGGTTGGCCTGTTCACCTACCCAATTTTGCAGGCAGCCGATATTTTGCTGTACCAGGCAAATGGAGTACCCGTAGGTGAAGATCAAAGACAGCACCTTGAACTAACTCGTGACTTGGCGCAACGGTTTAATTCTAAATTTGGAGAAACATTCGCTGTTCCGGAAGTCTTGGTGGTCAAAGAAACCAGTCGGATTGTTGACTTGCAGGACCCGAGCGCGAAAATGAGCAAATCCAGCCCGAGTGGTTGTGTGTTTCTCCTCGATGAAAACAAGGCGGCGGAAAAAAAGATTAAGAGTGCAGTTACCGACTCGGACGCGGTGGTGCGCTTTGACGAGTTGAATAAGCCGGGAGTTTCGAATCTGCTGGCATTACAACAAGCGATTAACAACACGTCACTAGAAGCGCTCGAGTCAGAATATGCCGGTCGTGGATATGGAGATTTAAAGAGGGATACTAGTGAAATCGTTCTTTCAGTTATCCAGCCAATTCGTACTAGAGTCGATGAGTTACTCACCGACCCAGCAGAGCTCCAATCCCTCATGAGCAAGGGCGCCCAAAAAGCCCGAGATGCTGCGGCGCCGACGTTGGATTTGGTGTACGAAAGAATTGGTTTCCCGGCTAGCCCTCGAGGCTAATTTTGCCTTTTTTTGTTAAACGACCGCGGTTCTTGCGCTGGGTGAAAGCAGACCGGATTCCATAAAGAGTGAAAGCGATTATGGCCGAAAATAGCAGCATCCAACCGATTGCTAATCCATCAAGACCTGAACCTGCGGTGGCTGTTTTTGTCTGGTCGGCGGCAAACCCCCGAACGACTATGGGGTCTGCGGTAGCAGCCCCTTGGCTAATGGATGCCGAGCTCTGCGCTGGGAGCGTGTTTTGTCCAAGAACCCCCACTGGCGTGACGGTGCCACCATTTGCAAAGGCCCAACTCAGGAGCTTTTCAGCGGCATCAGCGCTCGCCTCCTTGATCCCCATGAGCGAAACAATGTAGGTGGTGCCCTTGCGTTTCGCCACGCCGATAAAAGTGCGCCCCGCATTGGTGGTATAGCCGGTCTTTAGGCCGATTGTCCCTGTGAAGTTGCCCAGTAACATTCGGTTCTGGGTGTAGACAGTCTTAGATTTTTTCTTATTGGAGAACTTGTATTTCTTGCTGCCAACCACCTCGCGCAAATAAGGCAAATCCAAGGCGGATCGGCCAATTGTGGCTAGGTCGTAGGCGCTGGAAACCTGCCCCGGGGAATCGAGTCCACTGGGGTTCTTGGCAACGGTATCAAAAGCACCGAGTGAATCGGCGACCTGATTCATCTGGTTCAGGGTGGACTTCAGACCCCCGGCGCCTTGGGCCAAGGCCATCGCGGCGTCATTTGCACTGGGCAGTAGTAGTGCATAAAAAAGGTCGTTGGCGCTGTACGTGCGGCCGCGCACCAGTCCAACTTTGCTGCCGTAGGTGTTTACCGCGCGCTTTTTGGCTTTGATGGGAGTCGTGGGATCCAATTGTGGCATCAAAGTAAGCGCGGTCAAAGTTTTCAAGGTGCTCGCGGGTGCTCGCAATACGTGCGGGCCTTTGGCTGCCAAGATTTCACCGGTGTCAGCGTTGGCCACCACCCAGGTTTTAGCCCGGACAGCGGGAAGTGGATCAGAACCCACACCGAGCGACACGATTTTGCCTTTTCCGGTCAGCAGGTCACCACCCACCGTGGTCTCCCCCGGTGCGGCGTGAGCCGGGACTAGGCCCAGGGTCAGACACGCTGCCAGCGCGCTCACCCACACTGCGCCTAGCGGCCGGCGGAATCTGTACTGCATAACGGCATAATGCTACCCACAACTCAGCAGTTAAATACCCAGACACCCGGGCAGGTGGAGCCCGCAGGTGTTGTCCTCGTCACACTTTGACTAACCCAGGGAAAGTTGGACTAGATTCGGGCAGTACCCACTATCGGAAAGGCACCCCGTGTCCGTTACATCAATGTCTGAAGAATTGCCTGCTAGCACGCCAACGCGCTTGCTGATTGGGGGAGAGTGGATCACTACGGCGGCGGGGCTCGATGTGATCAATCCCGCTTCCTATGGAACTTTGGCCACAATCGGCGACGCCGGGGTAGCCGAGGGGATCCAAGCCGTTGACGCAGCCCATCAAGCATTTCAGACCTGGTCGTTGACCCCCGCACGAGTCCGCGCGGAAATTTTGCGAAGAGCCTTTGACATTATGACCGCAGAAATTGATGACTGCGCCAGGCTCATTGCGCTCGAGAATGGCAAGGCGTGGCGTGATGCCAAAGGAGAAGCGCTCTACGCGGCTGAGTTTTTCCGTTGGTTCTCGGAGGAAGCACCCCGGGTTGAAGGCGGTTTCCGCTATGCCCCCAACCGCGATAAAACGATTATCACCGATTACCGCCCAATGGGCGTTGCTTACATGGTTACCCCGTGGAATTTTCCGGCCGCCATGATTACCCGTAAGTTGGGGCCGGCATTGGCGGCAGGTTGTACGGCGGTGATCAAGCCCCCGGGCGAGACTCCATTGACCGCGCTTTGGATTGGTGAAATCCTTGAACGCGCAGGCGCACCTGCCGGGGTTGTCAACATTGTGACAACCTCTCAATCAGGTGAAGTGTCACGTGCAATCTTGGCTGACCCGCGGGTCGCCACCTTGTCATTCACCGGATCAACCTACGTGGGAAAGCTGCTGTTGAAGCAAACCGCTGAGCGCGTTCTGCCGAGTTCAATGGAGTTAGGTGGGAATGCCCCGTTCCTTGTGCTTGAAGGGTCCAATGTTGATCAGGCTGTTGACGGTGCCATGGTCGCAAAAATGCGTAATGGTGGCTCCGCGTGCACGGCGGCAAATCGGTTCTACATCCATGAGTCCATTAGCGGGGAGTTCGCGGACAAGTTTGAAGCGGCATTGCGCGGACTCAAGATTGGTCCTGGAATTGATGAAAGTAATGAGCTCGGTGCCATGGTGAGTGATAAGGAGCGCGACAAAATTTTGGAACTGGTTGGCGAAGCAGAAAACGAGGGAGCTCAGGTCACAGAAGCGGGTACGGCACCGACAACGGGCGCATTTGTTGCACCTCGAATTGTGCGCGGGATTGAACACGGCTCGGTGCTCACCCGCAATGAAATATTTGGTCCGGTTGCCCCAATTGTTTCGGTATCAAGTACTGATGAAGCAGTGGACATGGCCAATGACACCGAATACGGCCTGATGTCGTATGTCTTTGCGAAAGACAACGGCGAGGGCATCGCAGTGGCTCGTCGCATGGAGTCCGGTATGGTCGCGATCAATCGCGGAATTGCTTCTGACCCGGCCGCACCTTTTGGCGGAATGAAGGAATCAGGGCTTGGTCGTGAAGGTGGTTTTGCCGGTATCCACGAGTTCCTTGAAACCCAGTACTTCGCGGTCGACGTGTAGTAATGACGGATAGATATATGGATATTCTGTGACGGAGGTCTCATGGTTTAGGGGTGCACGCTTGCGGACACCCAACTACTGTGTGGCTCACACGAAGTCGAGAGGAATTGCGCGTTGAGCACAGTTACGAGCAACGATCAGCAGGGCGACGCCACACCAGGCAAGCGAGCCGATATCAAGGCCCGCACGCTACGCACAGACCGCTGGTGGATTCAGCCAGCAGTGATAGTGGGGGCCCTGATTGCCTTCATCATCTATTCAACTTGGCGGGCTTTTGAGAACGCGTACTATTACTCTGAGCCTCTCATTTCGCCGTTCTACGCACCCTGTTTGGCGGAGTCCTGTGGTGAAGCGTCATCGTTTACGCCGTTTGGTTCATGGTGGATTCTGTCGCCGGCGCTGATTATTTTGGTCTTTCCGCTCGGCTTCCGCATGACCTGCTACTACTATCGGAAGTCGTATTACCGTTCGTTTTGGCTCTCGCCGCCGGCCTGTGCGGTGAGTGATTCGCATAAGCGCTACACGGGGGAGACCCGCGCACCGCTCATCTTGCAAAATAGTCATCGTTGGTTCTTCTTCGCAGGCTTGGTCTTCAACGTCATCCTCACCTACGATGCGCTCATCGCCTTTCGCAACAGTGAAGGCCAGTGGGGTCACATGAGTGTCGGTACGGTGGTACTGCTGGCCAACGCGACTTTCCTCTGGATGTATTCGCTCTCATGTCACACTGCCCGACATGTGGTGGGTGGACGCTTGAAGCATTTCTCGGCCCATCCGATTCGGTATCGAGCCTGGACGTACATGTCCAAACTCAATGCCAAGCATCCACGATATGCGTGGATTTCCCTCGTGGGTGTGGCGATGACTGATCTGTACGTGCGCCAAGTGGCATCGGGCGCCATCACTAACTTTTACTTCTTTTAAGAACTTCTTCTCAGACACGAAGGGATCTCTTTTCATGACAGACATTGAGCGCTACACATACGATGTCGTGGTGATCGGGGCCGGCGGGGCCGGACTACGAGCTGCGATTGAATCACGTGAGCAGGGCAAGAGCACCGCGGTGATCAGCAAGTCGCTGTTAGGCAAGGCGCACACGGTGATGGCCGAAGGCGGTATTGCCGCATCGATGGCCAATGTCAATAGCAAGGACAACTGGCAGGTGCATTTTTGTGACACCATGCGGGGTGGAAAGTTCCTCAACCACTACCGGATGGCCGAGCTTCATGCCAAGGAAGCGCCGCAACGAGTCTGGGAGCTTGAGTCGTGGGGGGCGCTTTTTGACCGAACACCGGAAGGCAAGATTAGCCAACGAAACTTTGGCGGGCACGAGTATCCGAGACTGGCCCACGTAGGGGACCGCACCGGCCTTGAATTGATTCGCACCTTGCAACAAAAAATTGTCGGGCTGCAGCAGGAGGACAAGAAGATCAGCGACGACTACGAGTCGCGTCTGAGGGTATTCGCCGAGTGCACGATCACGGACATCCTGCTCGCCGGTGAAGGGGAGGATCGTCGGGTTGCCGGGGCGTTCGGCTACTGGCGCGATACTGGCAAATTTGTGTTGTTCGAAGCACCCACGGTGATCATCGCTACTGGTGGAATTGGCAGGTCGTTCAAGGTTTCGAGCAACTCATGGGAGTACACCGGTGATGGCCACGCGCTCGCACTGCGATCGGGCGGGTCGTTGGTGAATATGGAATTCATCCAGTTCCATCCCACGGGGATGGTGTGGCCACCGAGTGTCAAGGGACTGCTCGTTACCGAGTCCGTCCGCGGTGATGGCGGCGTGCTGACCAATTCCGAAGGTCGCCGCTTCATGTTCGATTACATTCCCGATGTCTTTAAGGAGCAGTACGCCAAGACCGAGGAAGAGGCCGACGGTTGGTATACCGACCCGGAAAACAATAAACGGCCACCAGAGTTGCTACCGCGCGACGAGGTTTCCCGATCAATCATGGCTGAGGTCAAAGCGGGCCGCGGCTCCCCACACGGTGGGGTTTTCCTCGATGTGTCCCAGCGACTTCCCGCCGAAACGATCAAGGAAAAGCTGCCATCAATGTGGCATCAGTTTAAAGAACTTGCCGACGTGGATATCACTTTGGAGTCCATGGAAGTCGGACCGACCTGCCATTACGTCATGGGTGGAGTCGAGGTCGATCCGGACACAGCAGCTGCGGACGGCGTGCCGGGTCTGTTCTGTGCCGGCGAGGCAGCAGGCGGTCTGCACGGTTCCAACCGACTGGGTGGTAACTCGTTGTCGGACTTGCTGGTCTTCGGGCGCCGGGCTGGTATCGGCGCAGTTGACTACCTCAACGAACTCGATGAGGCCGGGGCGATCCGCCCATCGGTTAGTGAGCAGGAATTGGACGCTGCGGTGGCAGTAGCATTGGCGCCTTTTAGCCAAACCGAAGGTGAGAATCCCTACACGGTTCAACAGGATCTGCAGGAAGTGATGGCCGATCTGGTCGGCATTATTCGAACCGGAGACGAAATGCGAAGTGCACTAGATCGCCTAGCGGAATTGCGGGAACGTGTAGCAAATGTGGCAGTGATGGGTGGACGCGAGTACAACCCTGGCTGGCATTTGGCCCTGGACCTGCACCATCAAATGCTGGTATCTGAATGCGTGGCTAAGTCTGCCTTGGCTCGCGAGGAGTCGCGCGGGGGTCACACCCGCAACGACTTCCAAGGCATGGATCCGAATTGGCGGAAGGTCAACCTAATCTGCCGATTGGTCAGTGACGAAGTCGACGTGACCAAACAGGATCTGCCGTGGATGTCCGACGAACTGATCTCGCTATTCCAGGTCAGTGAGCTCAGCAAGTACATGACCGAAATCGAACTCAGCCAACTGCGAGTGCCGGAAGGGGCGGTGTAGTCATGGGATTAAAACGTAATTTCCGCGTGTGGCGCGGCAACAGTGAGGGCGAGGGTGCTCTTGCGGACTACGAAGTTGATGTGCTCGAGGGCGAGGTTGTACTCGACGTTATCTTCCGAATCCAGGCGACGCAGGCGACAGACCTTGCTGTGCGCTGGAATTGTAAGGCGGGGAAGTGTGGCTCGTGCAGCGTCGAGATCAATGGGAAACCCACCCTAATGTGCATGACCCGGATGAACACTTTCGAGGAGAACGAAACCATCACGGTGACACCTCTTCGGACCTTCCCCGTCACACGTGATTTGGTCACCGACGTCTCCTTTAACTACGCCAAGGCTCGCGAAGTCCCGGCGTTCACTCCACCTGTTGGCTTGGAGCCCGGCGATTACCGCATGTCGCAGGAAGATGTCTCTCGCAGCCAGGAGTTCCGCAAGTGCATTGAATGCTTCCTGTGCCAGGACACCTGTCACGTAATTCGCGACCACGAGGAGAACAAGACGAACTTCGCTGGACCGCGCGTCCTGATGCGTGTCGCCGAACTCGAAATGCACCCACTGGACACCCTTGATCGCACCCGGATGGCGCAAGAAGAGCTGGGCTTGGGCTACTGCAACATCACCAAATGCTGCACGGAGTCGTGTCCTGAGCACATAAAGATCACGGATAACGCGTTGATTCCACTCAAGGAGCGGGTGGTTGACGTTAAGTACGACCCGGTCAAGTGGCTCGGCAACAAGATCCGGGTGCGAAGCAGCAAAGACTGATTTCTTTGTTGGGGGAACAAAGTCAACGTTGATGCATACAGGTTTTGTCAGTAGCCCATGGCTGCCGCGGATACCTTCGGTCCAACTGGGTCCACATCAGTGGCAACGTTCCTGGATTTGTTAGTTGGGTTCCCTGATTACGGGCCCCAGGTGGGGAAGGCGAAGCAGATTAGAACGGACGGCGTGTCAAAGTGTGAAGTCACACATTCGTCCCTAAACACCCGAGCATCAGGTACCTGGGTTTCATTCAAGGCGCGGATTGAAGTGAACGCGGTCAGCTTGTGAACAGGATCGAGGTCCGGGGGCAGGCCGCTAAGGATCAGCAGCTCGGGATTGGTCCAGTATTCGTCGATGGGCACGCTGCCGTGATTGGTGATTAACCATTGGGCTGCGTCCTGTTGTTCGGCCAAAAGTCGAGCGCCAGAATCGTCGAGGGCCACGTGTATGGCGTGAAGGCCTACGGTGACAAGCAGAACTAGATAGAGGGTCGCTGCCAGTGCGCGAGTCCACTGATCATTGCGCAACGCTATGCGTCGCAGGAGCATCATTGTGATGCCCGATGCAGCAACGGCGATCCACAGCACGGCGGGAACCGCAGGCCGTGGGCTGGCTTGCTGTGAGCGCAGCAGCCACCAGCCGAACATGAGTGCGATTCCCACGGTTAAAGCGATAACAATGTGCAGGACGTCGGGCTGATGTGTGGGTGAGGAGCCGAAACCAGAGGGCAGAGTTGCCCTTTTGGCACGCAGCCAGGCGATCACGAGTAGGACAACGACGAGGATGATCGACACTGAGATGAGCCCAGCCGCACTACTTAGATGGCTTGATAGGACGGAAGGCATCTCAGCCAGTGGGATATTCTGGGTATCGGCGAAACCCCGAACGGATTCAAGGTGGCGCTGGTAGCCGCCGACGCCCAGGGCGGCCAATTTGTAGAGCTCAAAGGCGACGACGGGAATGGCGATCCCTAAGGCGAACCAGATCCAGCCGATGGCTGATTTCCAACCCTGCTCCCGATAGCGCGCCACCAGCATGACGACCCCCATGCCCGCCACCGCGATCAGGAACGTCAATTTTGCCTCGAGGGCCGCGCCGGCCGCCAAACCTGATAGCAGGGGTTGGGAGCGCGCCAACAGCCATCCGGCGAGGATAAAAAGCGCGAGGGCGGGAAGTTCACCCACGACGCGACCGGGCATGAGGGATCCGTTCTGCAGATCCGGAGAGAGGATCGGCAGCAGCGCCAACCCAGACACCGCAGCGAGCGCGACCCAGCGACCCCCGAGCCGCGAAAAGAGAAGCCAAGTGCTTCCCATTAGGAGCAGGAAGAACATCATCATCGTTGCGCGGATCGCGACAAGGCTTCCATCGGTGGCCCACCAGGCTGCGGCGGCTGGCAGCACAACGGTGGGGCCGGTAGAGATGACGGGGGAAAAGATTTCGGAAGTCGACAAGAACGTGACTCCATCGTCGACATAGCCACGGCCTTCAGCAAGGTTTCTGGCGACTCCAAGAAGGTACGCCTCGTCGTATTCCAGCCCGTATCCCAACTGACGAAACATAATGGCGATACTCCACGCAGCAACAGCAATGAGCAGGAGCGTAAAGGCCAAAGAGGGTAGAAAGGACCGAATTCGATCCCGTGTGGTGGCAGACATCATCGCTGGCATACCTTAGACGAATTCCCTTTGGCTGCTGGAGGCGAACCCGGGGAAGCAAAAAATAGTTGCCAGCTGGGGGGGCACCCGCGCGTTCTGCCACGACGTCGGTGGCAAAAAAGATCGCGGGTCGTAGACTCAGACCATGGCGGCCGAGCGCGTGAGTGAATCAGGGTTTGACATTAAACCGGTCTATGACAGCGCAGACTTAGCCGATTTTGATGAGGGATACCAGTTAGCTGAGCCGGGAGTGTTCCCATACACGCGCGGGGTGTATCCCAGCATGTACACGGGCCGACCATGGACCATGAGGCAATACGCCGGTTTTGGTACGGCGGCTGAATCCAATGAGCGCTACCGGCAACTTCTAGCAGCGGGTACGACCGGTCTTTCTGTTGCATTTGATTTACCGACCCAAATGGGCATGGACTCCGATAGCGCCCTTGCGCACGGAGAGGTGGGCAAAGTCGGTGTTGCGATTGACTCGATGGAAGACATGCGCACCCTGTTCAACGACATTCCCCTTGATCAGGTCTCAACATCCATGACGATCAATGCGCCTGCTGCGATTTTGTTGCTCATGTATCAATTGGTTGCAGAAGAAAATGGAATTGATGCAAGCACACTCAATGGCACGATTCAAAACGATATTTTGAAGGAGTACATTGCTCGCGGCACATATATTTACCCGCCGCAAGAGTCACTACGTTTGATCACTGATATTTTTTCCTACTGTAAAGCGGAGCTTCCCAACTGGAACACGATTTCAATCTCCGGCTATCACATGGCTGAAGCAGGAGCTAACCCTGCGCAAGAAATTGCATTCACTCTTTCAAATGGCAAGGCCTATGTGCAAGCGGCTATTGATGCGGGTCTTGATGTAGACGACTTCGCGCCGCGCTTGGCTTTCTTTTTTGTCTCGCGCACGAGCTTTTTGGAGGAAGTCGCAAAGTTTCGTGCAGCCAGAAGGATGTGGGCACGAATAATGCGTGATGAGTTTGGCGCCAAAAACCCCAAGTCCCACATGCTCCGCTTTCACACTCAAACTGCCGGTGTTCAGCTCACTGCGCAACAACCCGAAGTGAACCTCGTTCGGGTTGCCGTGCAAGGACTTGCAGCTGTTCTTGGGGGCACCCAGTCACTTCACACAAATAGTTTTGATGAAGCTATTGCCCTGCCTACCGAAAAGGCTGCGCGCCTTGCTTTGCGAACCCAGCAGGTGCTCGCGTACGAAACCGACGTTACGACCACTGTAGATCCGTTTGCGGGCTCTTATGTTGTGGAGAGTCTCACCGACGAAGTGGAAGCAAAAGCACTGCAACTCATGGAGCAAGTTGATCTTCGTGGCGGTGCCGTAGCCGCAATCGAGCAGGGATTCCAGAAAATGGAAATTGAAAACACTGCTTATGCGATCTCCCAACAGATTGATTCGGGTGAGAGAATCG
>Ga0307986_10003793_pt1 | contig 10416 bp, 11 predicted proteins | sample EllFjometageno82_FD_203170 | JGI IMG/M metagenome (GOLD analysis project Ga0307986, IMG submission 203170) | Marine microbial communities from Ellis Fjord, Antarctic Ocean - #82 | ecosystem: Environmental > Aquatic > Marine > Unclassified | place: Southern Ocean | collected 2014-10-09
CATTAGCTACACTTAGTTTTGATGAAAGAAGATCAGAGTTTTTTACAAAAGAACTTATTACCATACTTCAGCTAGTTGAATCACAAAAAATTGATCATAGTATTTTATATGGATCCTGGGCTGGTGCTTTTGGAAATTTTCAGTTTATGCCCTCAACTATAGAGAAGTATGCAATTGATTATGATAAAAATAATATTATTGAACTTAAGTCAACAAAAGACTCTTTTGCATCGGCTGCTAATTATATAAATAAAATTGGATGGAATAAAAAGCAACCATGTTTTATTAGAGTTAATTTAAAAGAAAATGTACCAAAAAAATTGTTAAATAGTTCTGCCAAAAAATTACATAATAAAAATAAATTTAAATATTTAAAAAAATATATTAAAGGTAATGAAGATCAATTAATAGATGACAATTTAATCGCATCAATTATTACACCAGATAAAGACATAATACCAAATTCTGAAAATTTAGAGCCCGCCTATATAGTTTTTGAGAATTATGAAAAAATATTGCAATGGAATAGATCTTTAAGATTTGGTTTAGCGGTATGCACGCTTAAAGATAAGTTTAAAAATGTTTTATAAAAATTTTCTATTAATATTTATTTTTTTATTTTTAAATAATTGCACATCAGAAACTTTAATTAAGAATAAACCAAATGTAGTTATGGTTAGTGGTTACTCAAATAAAGGGTTCGCTTTAGTTTACAGTGATGATATTTTTAAAAAAAATATAGTTAATAAAAAGATTGATCATCGTAGTTTAATAATATTTCAAAAAAACCTAAAAATTAATACAAAAGTTAAAGTTACTAATATTCTAAATAACAAATCTTTAGTAGCGACGGTTGGAAAAAACTCTATATACCCAACATTTAATAACGCTGTATTATCCAAAAGAATATCAGAAGAGTTAGACCTAGATATCAACCAACCTTATATTGAAATTTTAGAAATAGTTAAAAACTCAATTTTTGTAGCTCAAAAAGCCAAAACTTATGATGAAGAAAAAAATGTTGCTGTTAAAGCACCTGTTAGTAAAATAAGTATTAATGATTTAAATTTTGTAAAAAAAAGTGATAAAAAAATCTCTAATATAAAATTTTCCTACACAATAAAAATCGCAGATTTTTACTTTAAGGATACGGCTTTAATGATGACGAATAGAATCAAGACTACAAACTTAATTAAAAATCCTAAAATTAACAAAATTTCTGATAATAAATATAGAGTATATTTGGGTCCTTTTAGTGACATTAATTCACTACAAAAATCATATAATGATATAAGCATATTGGAATTTGATAACATAGAAATTATAAAAAATGATTAAAACTAAATTTTTAACAATATTATTTACAATATTGTTAACTTTTAATTCAAATGCTGCATTTGAAATAAATGCAAGAACTGCAATATTACAGGATTACTTTTCTGGTGAAATTTTGTATGAAAAAGATCCAGATAAATCAATATACCCAGCCTCAATGACAAAAATTATGACTGCCATTATTGCTTTTGATTTAATAAGAAGTGGAGACCTAAATCTAGATGAAAAATTTTTAGTTTCTGAAAATGCTTGGAGACTGTCTTCAGCTGGTTATTCGTCAATGTTTATTATGGTTGGAGACCAAGTAAGTGTAGAAAATTTACTTAAAGGAATAATAGTAGCTTCTGGTAATGATGCTTGCGTTGCTTTAGCAGAAGGTATAGCCGGAACAGAAGATGAATTTGCTAACATGATGACAGCTAAAGCCATTGAAATAGGTATGGAGAATACAAATTTTGCAAATTCTTCAGGAATAAATAATCCAGACAATGTGTCAACTGTAAGAGATATTATGCTTATGTCTAATTATCTCATCAAAGAATTTCCAAAAGAGTATGAATATTTTTCTGAAAAAGAATTCACTTGGGATAGAACAGGTGGCGACCCAATAACCCAAGGTAATAGAAATCCGCTTTTATATAAAAGACTTGGTGCAGATGGTATTAAAACTGGATATTTAGCAGTTGAAAGATATTCTTTAGCTTCTTCTGTTTATGTAAATGGTAGAAGGTTAATAGCTATTGGAAGTGGATTTAATACAAAAAATGATAGATCACGAGAGAGTATTAAACTCTTAACATGGGGTTTAACTAGGTTTGATTTAATTGAAATAGCAAAAATAAATACCAAAATAGAAAATGTTGATGTTTGGCTTGGAAAAAAAGATAAAGTGGGAGTCTATGTAAAGCACGATATTTATAAAACAATTCCAAAAGCTCGAAAAAAAAATCTAAAAGTATCAATAATTTATAATGGACCTATAAAAGCGCCTATTAAAAAAGATGACATTTTAGGCAAGTTAAGGGTTACTTATAAAAATGAATTTATTAAAGAATACGATTTATTAGCCTTTGAAAATGTTAAAAAATTAAATATGTTTTCTAGTTTAATGAAATCAATTAGTTTTTTAATCTGGGGTTATGTCTAAAAAACCCATAATAGTTTTTGAGGGTATTGAAGGAACTGGTAAATCTCACCATATAAATAATGTTGCTAAGTATCTAAAAAAAAAAAATAGAAAATTCCTTCAAATCAGAGAACCCGGTGGAAGTAAAAACTCAGAAATAATCAGAAAACTTATACTGAATAATAAATCTACATTTAATAGATATACAGATTTATTATTATATTTGTCTGCAAGAAGTGAAAATATAGAGTTAATACGAAAAAATATTGGTAAAACAATTATATTAATTGACAGATTTTCAGATTCTACAATTGCATATCAGCATTATGGAATGGGTATAGATCTTAAATTTATTAAAAATATTAATAATTTTTTATTAAAAAATATAGATATCGATTTCACTTTTTTAAATACTGTTAATCAAAAAAATATGGAAAAAAGATTAATAAAAAGAATAAATTTAAATAGATATGATAAATTTAATTATAATTTTTATAACAAAGTGCAAAAAGGATTTTTGAAAATTTCAAGAAAAAATAAAAAAAAATATCTTAAAATTGACTCTAATCTTAGTATTCAACATAATGAAAAACTTATATTAAATAAGATTAATGATTTAATTTAATATGAATTTAAAACCTTTCGAAAACACACAATTATATGGTATGAATGATTTTTTTAAAGAGATCATAACACTTTATAATGAAAAAAAAATGCCTACCAAAATTTTATTGTCAGGCAAAAAAGGTCTTGGTAAATCGACTTTAGCTTATCATATTATAAATTATATTTTATCAAACACTGAGAATTTTAAATATGATTTAAACAAACTTACTATTAATAAAGAAAATAGATCTTTTAAATTACTACAAAATAATTCACACCCAAATTTTTATTTAATTGACTTATTAAATGATAAAAAGAATATTGACGTTGCTCAAATTAGAGAAATGATCACATATACTAATAAATCTACATTTAATAATATGCCCAGATTAATATTAATAGATAATATTGAAAACCTTAATAAAAATTCAGTTAACGCCTTACTTAAAGTTGTTGAAGAGCCTAATGAGAATGTTTTTTTTATTCTAATTAATAATAATGAGAAGTATATTTTACCTACATTAAAATCAAGGTGCTTAACTTTTAATATAAATTTTACGTTTAATCAATCAATGCATATTTCAAATAAAATATTACATGAGAATATATTTGAACTAATTAATCCTGATTTGATCAATTATTATAATTCACCTGGTGAAATTATTAATTTAATTAACTTTTCCAGGGATAAAAATATTAATCTAAAGGAGTATACATTAATTACTTTTTTGAATTTATTGATAGATAATGGTTATTATAAAAAAGATAAATTTGTGAAAAATTTATTAATTAATTTTATTGAATTATTTTTCTTAAAAGAATACAAATTAAGTAATACAAACAAAACTTTATTAAGTTACTATCATAATTTTATAACAAAAATTCATAATACTAAAAAATTCAACCTTGATGAAGAAAGTTTATTTTTAGAATTTAAATCAAAATTATTAAATGGATAAAAATTATTACATTACAACACCAATATATTATCCTTCTGCAAAACCACATATGGGTCATGCTTATTCCAGCATAATCGCTGATTTTTTTGCTCGTTTTAAACGTATAGATGGTTTCAATGTACATTTTTTAACAGGAACTGATGAACATGGATTAAAAATTCAGCGTGCAGCCGAGAATAAAAATATAGATCCTCTTAAATTTTGTGATCAAATTAGTCAAACTTTTAGGGATCTTTCAAAAACATTAAATCTATCAAATACAGATTTTATTAGAACTACAGAGGATAGGCATAAAAAAACTGTACAATATTTATGGTCAGAACTTGAAAAAAATGATGATATTTATCTTTCAAAATACTCAGGATGGTATTCTGTTTCAGATGAAGCATATTATAGTAAAGATGAAATAATTGATAAAAATGGAATTAAAGTTGCTGGTGCCTCTGGATCTTCTGTTGAGTGGATTGAAGAAGAATCTTATTTTTTTAGACTATCCAAATGGCAAGATAAACTTCTTGATTATTATGAAAAGAATCCTAATTTTATTTTACCGAAATCAAGAAAAAATGAAGTTCTTAACTTTGTTAAAGGTGGGCTAAAAGATTTGTCTATTAGTCGAAAAGCTTTTTCTTGGGGTATCAAAGTTCCAAACAATCCTGAGCATGTTATTTATGTATGGTTAGATGCGTTAACAAACTATATAAGTGCTCTTAATTATCCCAATATTAATGATAATTTATTCAAAAATTTTTGGCCAGCGTCTGTTCATTTAATTGGTAAAGATATTCTAAGATTTCATGCTATTTATTGGCCTGCGTTCTTAATGGCAGCTAAAATACCATTACCAGAAAGAGTGTATGGACATGGTTGGATTTTATCTGGTGAAGAAAAAATGTCAAAATCAAAAGGGAATATTCTAGATCCACTAGATATTATTAATATTTATGGTCTTGATCCGCTAAGATATTATTTAATTAAAGAAGTATCTTTTGGAAGTGATGGCAATATATCTCAAGATAAACTGGAGGATTGTATCAACAGTGATTTAGCAAATAATTATGGCAACCTATGCCAAAGAGTTACAGCTTTTGCAGAAAAGAATTGTTCATCAAGAGTACCACAAATTAAAAATTTTACTGAAGATGACCTTTTAATTTTAAATAAATTTACAGAAAACCTATCTTCTATAAGACAAGAAATTGACAAACAAAACATCAACTTTTATATAAATTTTATTGTAAGTGCTTTATTTGAAGCTAATAAATATTTTAATGATCAAGAACCCTGGAAAAAGAAAGATGACTTAGATAGATTGAATACTATTGTTTATACTGCCCTAGAGGTAATAAGAAAAATTTCTTTTATGCTTTACCCTATAATTCCAGATTCTATTGAAAAAGCTTTAAAGATATTTGATTTAAATTCCTCTGATATTAAACTTGAATCTATTACTACACATAATTATTTAAAACCAGGAAACTATCTAAACAAAATAGATATTTTATTTAAAAAAATTGAAAAACAAAATGATTGATTCACATTGTCACCTAGATCACGAACCTTTATTCATGAACATTACTGAAATTATAAATAGATCAAAAAAAATTGGTATTACCAAGCTTTTAACTATATGCACAACACTAGACAGCTTTGAAAAAATTAAAACTATAGTTGAAAAAGATAAAATTATTTATGGAACATATGGTATCCACCCACATGAAACTGAAAAAAATCAAATAGATAAAAGAAAAATTATTAAAGAAGTTAATGAAAATAATAAGATCATTGGTGTAGGTGAGACAGGTTTAGATTTTTTCTATAATTATAGCAATAAAGAAAAGCAAATTAGTAGTTTTAAAGCTCATATAGAGGCATCTATAGAACTTAACGTTCCTGTCATTATTCACTCCAGAGATGCTGAAGATGAGACCATTGATATCCTCAGTAAATACAAAAATAAAAACTTAAAAATCTTAATGCATTGCTTTACTGGTTCATTAAAGTTTTCGCAAAAACTTCTCACTATGAATGCCTTTTTTTCTGCAAGTGGAATAATTACCTTTAAAAATAGCGTTTCTCTTAGAGATACATTTAAAGCTATTCCCTTAGAAAAGCTTCTTATAGAAACTGACAGTCCATTTTTAGCTCCGATACCTATGCGTGGTAAAAAAAATGAGCCAAGTTTTATTATGCACACATTAGCTATGTTGGCTAAATTAAAAGAAATTTCAAATGATAAAATGGATGAAATAACCACAAATAATTTTAATAATTTATTCTTTAAATGAGTGTAAAATTCACCCTTTTAGGTAGTGGTAGCTCAATGGGTGTGCCTAGACCCGATGGTTTTTTTGGTGATTGTGATCCAAAAAATAAAAAGAATTATCGTACTAGATGCTGTGCTTTAATCTCATTCAATAAAATTAATACATTAATTGATACAAGTCCTGATTTAAGACAACAACTATTAACTAAAAAAATAACTACGATTGACAATGTTTTATACACGCACTTTCATGCAGATCAAACTCATGGAATCAATGATCTAAGAATTTTTTATATAAAAAATAAAAAAAAAATACCAGTTTATTGTGATAAACTTACCAGTGAATATTTGATTAATAATTTCTCATATTGTTTTGTAAATAAATATGATTATCCACCCATGTTGCAACTTAAAACATTAAAAAAAAATTTTTATTTAGGTAATAAAAAAAAAAAAATTAAGATAAGAGCAATACCAATCAAGCATGGTTTAATTGATTCTATTGCATATATTATAAATGATAAACTGGCTTATGCTAGCGATGCAAATATGTTTTATAAAAAGGATTTTAAATATTTTAAAGATTTAAAATATTTAATTATTGATTGTTTGCGATTTAAAAAACATCCATCACATTTTAATTTAGAAGATGTAATTAAAATTAATTCTATTCTAAAACCAAAAAAAATAATATTAACAAATTTACATTCAGATTTTGACTATAATAAGCTATTGAATATATTACCGAATAATATAATACCTGGGTACGATGGTTTTAGTGTAAATATTTAATATGAAAAAAAATACAATTGTAGTCACTGGTGGAGCTGGATTTGTTGGTTCTAATTTAATTTCTTTACTTATTAAAAAAACAAAATTTAATATAATTAGTATAGATAATTACACATCAGGATTCAAAAAAAACCATGTTAAAAACAACAGGGTTAAATATTTTAAAAGTGATACATGTAATATTGCAAAATTATTAAAAAAACCAAAATCAATAGATGCCATTTTCCATTTTGGTGAGTTTGCAAGAATTTATCAAAGTTTCTTAAATATGAATGATTGTATTAACTCAAATACAATAGGGTCAAATGCTGTATTTAATTATTGTTTAAAAAATAATATTAAACTCATTTATTCCGCAACTTCTGCGACATTAGGGAACAAGGGTGATGACAAAAATCTCTCACCTTATGCTTTCACAAAAGCAAAAAATTTAGAATTACTAGAAAATTTAAAAAAATGGTTTAATTTTAAATTTGAAATCATCTATTTTTATAATGTATATGGTCCAAATCAAATAAGTACTGGAAAAATGGCAACTGTGATTGGAATTTTTGAAAATTGTTTTAAAAATAAAAAAATTTTAAAAGTTGTAAAACCAGGTAGTCAATCAAGAAGATTTACACACATTTTTGATACTATTGAAATATGTTACTTGGCCTGGAAGAATAATAAATGCAGACATTATAGTATATCAAATCATAAATCTTACACAATAATGGAGGTTGCAAAAATGTTTGGGACTAGAATTAAACTTATAAAAAGAAGACCGGGTGAGAGATATGCCTCGGCTTTAACAAGCATAAACTTAAATAATAAAGTTTTTAAATTTTTTGGAAAAATAAATTTAAAAGATTACGTATCAAGTTTTATTAAATAATTAATTTTTTATAAAATTTTTTCTAATTTTTCAATTATCTTTTTTGACGTTGGATTTATAAATGAATTGAATGTCTCTTCTATTTTTCCCTCTTTATTAATTAGAATCTTATGAAAATTCCACTTTGGTACAGTTGAATTACCGTAATTTTTTTTTGCCCATTTATAAATCTCATGTGCATTTGCCCCTTTCACATCAACCTTGTCAGTAATAGGGAAATTAATATTAAAATTAGTTTCACAAAAATCTTTAATTTCATCATTTGAACCAGGTTCTTGACCACCAAATTGGTTGGAAGGAACAGCAATGACAATTAATCCTTTATTTTTATAATCATCATATAATTTTTGTAGACCACTATATTGTTTTGTAAAACCACATTTGCTTGCAACATTAACTAATAGAACTGTTTTTCCATTAAAATTATTTAGGTCAATAACTTCATTTTTAATACTTTTAATATTAAGATCAAAAAATAATCTTTCATATTTAGCATCTGCTTTTTCAAAAAAAGAAAACATAATTATACTTGTTAGGATTAATAAATAATTTTTATAAAACATAAGTTATCTTTTAGATGCTAACAATAATACAAAATATCCAAATAAAGTTGATAATAAAGACCCAGCTAAAACACCAATTTTTACTCCATCTATATATTGGGTGTTTCCAGCAAACGCTAAGTTTCCAACAAATAAACTCATTGTGAAACCTATGCCTGTTAAAACAGACACGCCATATAAACTTAACCAGCTAGAGTTATCAGGCATTTCTGCAACTTGAGTCTTGACTGCAACAAATGAAAAGATCATAACACCCACCTGTTTACCAACAAACAACCCTAGGAGAATACCAAGTGGTACGGGTTGCATTAACGATGATAAAGACAAGCCCTTTAAAGAAACACCCGCATTAGCAAATGCAAATATGGGCATTATTATAAAAGCTACGTAAGGACTAATTGCATGTTCAAGCTTAATTAGTAAGGAAAAATCTTTATTTTTAATTCTGTGAGGTATTGTTGAGGCTAAAAGTACACCAGCAATTGTTGCGTGGATTCCAGATTTATATGTAAAGAACCACATAAAAGCACCTGCTACTAAGTAAGGTAAAAAAGTTTTAATTCCAAATTTATTTAATAATAATAAAAATATATATGATATCAAAATTAAGCTTAAATAGCTTATGCTTAAATCTCCAGAATAGAAAAAAGCAATAATAAGAATTGCACCAAGATCATCAATTATTGCAAGGGCGGTTAAAAAAATTTTTAAAGAGATCGGCACTCTCGATCCAAGAAGTGATAAAATTCCCAATGAAAAAGCAATATCTGTTGCAGACGGGATTGCCCAACCATTTAATGTTTCTGAATTACCAAAATTTATGAAAATATAAACAAGTGCAGGAACTACCATCCCTCCAACGGCCCCAATTATTGGAAGTAATGCTTTTTTTAAATTAGAAAGTTCACCTTCAACAAATTCTCTTTTAATTTCTAAAGTTACAAAGAAAAAAAAAATTGCCATTAATAAATCATTTATCCAATGGTGCACAGAAAGTTTTAGGCCAAAATTGTTTATACCAATAAATAAATATTGCTCTAATGTATTGAAGTATAATTCACTAAAAATTGAGTTGCTTATTGCTAAAGCTATTATTGCAGCAATTAATAAAACTAAACCACTTGCTGCTTCAAGTTTAAAGAACCATTTAAAAGGTTTAGATAAAGTGTTAATCATAAGTTAAATCAAATCTTTAATAAATAAAGTGATATCTTTAATACTTTCATATAAATTATAAAGTAAAATCTCAGTATTTGGAAAAATTTCAGTTATAGGATCTTTGAAAGTATCCAAGATAAGAACAACTGCAATAAATGAAATGATAAAAACATAAGCTAGAGCTAAAAAACCATATTTTTTTTTAACACTATTTTTTAATTTATTAAGATTAATTTTTTTTTTATTAAAATTCTTATACTTTTTAAAAACTGATCTAACTGAACTATCTAAAAGTTTTATAGTTTCATAATTTTCAATTTCAACAGACCCTGTTGTTATAAGTGAAGTATCTATCTCGCCAGACTCTTGCTCTTCTGTAGGATTTATAATTTTGACTGGTACATTAGTCTTGATTGTGGATTCTTTTTTAAAAAACCACTTATGGTTACAACCATTACATTGTAGTAGTCTTCCTTTTTCAGGTATCAAATTTGAGGCAACATCAAATTTTTTATCACAATTAATACATGTAATAATCATTATTAGTTTATATCTGATTCTTTTAAAAAAGCTTTATTTAGGTGTTATTTACTCTTTGTAATTATGCATATCTAATGTATTAGTACCTCAATCGGGGCGTAGCGCAGCCTGGTAGCGCATCTGGTTTGGGACCAGAGGGTCGCAGGTTCAAATCCTGCCGCCCCGACCATTTATTATGAATAAAGCTAAAATCT
>Ga0307986_10003794_pt1 | contig 10416 bp, 14 predicted proteins | sample EllFjometageno82_FD_203170 | JGI IMG/M metagenome (GOLD analysis project Ga0307986, IMG submission 203170) | Marine microbial communities from Ellis Fjord, Antarctic Ocean - #82 | ecosystem: Environmental > Aquatic > Marine > Unclassified | place: Southern Ocean | collected 2014-10-09
TTTATAGTCTCTTCTATTAAATCATTTCGCTCAATAGTGCCTTGTACCACATCTTTAATAAATTTTTTATACTGACTTTTCGGATATTCAATATCCGCATCGGGATTTAAAGAATTACCATACAACTTTTGAATAACCCTAACTCTTGGAGTAACATTTTTTATATTACTTGGCATTTAAGACGTCGCACACCGCAACAACTGCTTCAAAACCTTTGACAATTCTTGCTTTGGCTTGCCTCTTGTTTAAACATGTAATTATAGCGTTACCGATTGGTTTTTTATACAAAACAGAAATTTGAATAAGCCCATTAGTTATTGCGGAAGAAATAAAATTAAAATTTGGAGTTTCACCTTTTATTATTGATCCTATCGCAATGAATCCATCGTATTTATTTATATTTCTAGCTATTACAACTGGTATTTCAAATGCTCCGGGAACTTCTAATAATTTAAAAAGAAAATTTCTTTTTTTTAATTCGTCAATTGCACTTTGTAATAGCTTTGATGTATCATTGTATTGAGACCTAACAATGCAAATTTTTATTTTATTTTTCATTTAATTATTTCTTGCTTTTTGATTTTAATTCCATAACCGTCTAAACCTATTATTTTTTTTTTAGACCTTGATACTAGTACCATATTTTTTATTTTTAGATCTTTAATTATTTGTGCTCCAATTCCGTAGTGTCTTAAAATATTAGTACTTTTTACAGACTCGTCTTTATTGTCGTTAGTTTTTTCATTCTTAATGATAATCAGGGCAAAGTTACTAAATTGTGAAAGATATTTTATAGATTTTACAAAGGTGCTATTTTTTAAGTTTTCTAATTTATTGAATTTTTTAATAGAAATGACTCTAACTCTTGAAGATTTATTCAAATTAAATTTACCTCTAGTTATAGCCAAATGATTTAAAGTATCTAATTTATTTTTAAAAATACTTAAATCATACACTCCTAATTTTTTAATTTTTATTTTTTTACTTTTAATTTTTGAAATTAACTTTTCATTTTTTAATCTATAAGATATTAAATCTTCAATGCTGGCTAATTTAAGTTTGTGTTTTTTAGCAAATTTTAAAAGGTCATCAAGTCTTGCCATTCTTCCATCTTCGTTCATCACTTCACAAATAACCGAACTAGGATTCATTTTAGCTAGTTTTGATATATCCACAGATGCCTCCGTGTGACCTGCTCGTTCAAGAACACCGCCGCTGCGAGCAACTAAAGGGAACACATGTCCAGGAGATACAATGTCCTTCTTTTTAGTTTTACTGCTTATAGCAACCTTAATTGTTTTTGCTCTGTCAAACGCAGAAATACCAGTTGTTATTCCTTTCCTAGCTTCAATAGAAACTGTAAATGCCGTCTGCATTCTAGCTTTATTAACGGCTGACATTAGTGGCAAAGACAATCTTTCAACTTGTTTTTTATCTAATGCTAGACAAATTAGTCCCCTTCCATGTTTAGCCATAAAATTAATACTCTTAGAATTAGCTTTAGACGCAGGTATGACAAGATCACCTTCATTTTCCCTGTTTTTATTATCGACTAAGATAAAAATTTTTCCCCGTTTTGCTTCACGTATTATTTTTTTTATTGGAGATAAAGAGATTCTCTTCATTTTATTTCTTTAAATTATGCAAATACTTGCCAAAAATATCAAATTCTACGTTAACGATACTATTTTTTTTTAATTTTATTAAATTAGTAAGTTTAAGTGTATGTGGAATTACGCTTATTTGGAATGTATTTTTTTGAATTTTAGAAATCGTTAAAGAAACTCCGTTAATGGAAATTGAACCTTTTTCAATAAGAAGTTTTTTATAAGTTTTAGAAATTTTAAATATAATTATCCAAGATTTATTTAAGACTATAATTTTTGAGATTATGGCTGTTGTGTCTACGTGTCCCTGAACATAATGCCCTGATATTTTAGTGCCATACTTTAATGATTTTTCAATATTAATAATGTCACCAATTTTCACAGAACTAAAGTTAGTTCTTTTTAAAGTTTCTTTAGAGAGATAAAAAGAAATAAGGTTATTGTGAATTCTAGTAACAGTTAGACACGTCCCATTACAACACAAGGAACTTCCAATTTCTGATTTTTTAAACTTAAAGTTAGTTTTTAAAACTATTTCTGAATAATTTTTATTGCTAACAACTTTTGTAATTTGACCAGTTTTATATATTATTCCATTAAACATTATAATTGTATTTTGTGTAAACTATCACCTTTGAGGTTAATTTTAACCCTGTTATTAAGCTTTACTTTAAGCTTTTTTATTAAGCTTGGTAATGCATTATTTTTTCCATTTTTTTTAAGACTAACAGATGATTTAAATAGATAAAAATTTTTTATTAATTTACATCTTAAAACTTCGTTAAGATATTTTAATCCACTTTCTATTAAGACTCTATTAAAACCTAGTTGTTTTAGTAAAAAAAAAATCTCTAAGATATCATTTTTTAAGTTACTAGATTTTCTTAATTTAATAATATTTACACCCATACTCTTAAAATATTCTTCTTTTGGCTTGTTATTTGCTTGGGTAAAAATGAAAATTTCCCTCGACTTATCTCTAAATATTAATAAGTTTTTTTTAATCTTGAATGAACGATCTACAATAACAATAGCTGGAGATTTATGTTCCAAACCTTCAATTCTACAATCTAACAATGGGTTGTCAAAATTGATAGTTTCTGACGTTGATAGTATACAATCATATTTTGATCTTAAAAAATTTCCAACTTTCCTCGAATAACTATTAGTGATCCACTTTTGCTTCTTGTTAATCGTTAAGTAATCGTCAGAAATTGCAAGCTTTGCGTCGACGAAAGGAGCTTTTGCAATTGACTGTAAAAAATAACTTTCATAAAATATTTTTGCAAATTTCTTAAGCGTAAATCGTTGTACTTTTATTTTTGAATTCGTTAATTTTTTGTAAGCTATGTTTTTAGACCTTTCATCTGAATCGTTTATAGGAAATACAACTTTGTGCAATTTTTTTTTTATAATATTTTTAACACAAGGAGGCGTTTGTCCGTAATGAGAACAAGGTTCTAAAGTAACGTACATGCAGGCACCGTTAACGATTTTTTTTTTTAACGCATTTGCTTCAGCGTGGGGTCTTCCGTTAAAAGAAGTTCGTCCTGACGATATAACAGAATTATTTCTTACAACAATACAGCCTACGGAAGGATTTAATGAAGTAGATCCAAGATTAATTTCAGCTTGACGAAAAGCCAGTTTTAAATATAAAGAATCTTTATTCTGACTTATAGACATTTAAGTTACCAACAAATTGTTCAAAATCTTTTGCTTCTTTGAAATTTTTATAAACTGAAGCAAACCGAACGTAGGCAACTTGATCTAAATTTGAAAGACCTTCCATAATAAATTTTCCAATCGTTGAAGTTGGTATTTCACTCTCACCTAATCCCTCTAAATTCCTGACGATCTTTGAAATAAATTTTTCCGTAGTATCACTATCTACAGGTCTCTTTCTGAGTGATATCCAGATAGATTTAGAAATTTTATCTCTATCGAAAGGAGCTCTTTTACCACTTCCTTTTATTACTGTAAGCTCTTGAAACTGAACTCTTTCAAAAGTCGTGAATCTTTCTTTTCTCTCACAACCGCAGAGTCTTCTTCTTCTAATAGCTGTACCGTCTTCAGTAGGTCTTGAGTCTACGACCGAGGTATCTTTTTCTTTACAAAATGGACAAAGCATAGTTTTTTTTATTTACTGATTACTATATATAGGAAAAGAACCACAAAGATCAATTACCTCTTTTTTAACTTCATTTTCAGCTTTAGAATTATTTTCAGGGTTTTTTGCCAGTTCTTTCAGAAGTTTAGAAATCAATTGACCAACTAAAACAAACTCTTTTTGTCCAAAACCCCTAGTTGTGGAGGCTGGAGTACCAAGTCTAACACCTGATGTTATCATTGGGCTTTGTGTATCAAATGGTATCGAATTTTTATTGCAAGTAATATTTGCTTTACCTAAACTATTTTCAGCTAACTTGCCTGTTAGATTGAAATCCCTTAAGTCTAAAAGCATTAAGTGTGTATCAGTACCTCCAGAAAATATTTTGAAATCGTTTTTAACTAGAGTTTCAGATAATGTTTTTGCATTTTGAATTACTTGTTTGGTGTAAATTTTAAAGCTAGGATCTAATGCTTCTTTAAAACAAACAGCCTTAGCGGCAATAACATGCATTAACGGACCACCTTGCAGGCCTGGAAAAATTGCTGAATTAAATTTTTTTATTAACTCTTCACTGTTTGTTAAAATTATTCCGCCTCTTGGGCCTCTTAGCACTTTGTGAGTAGTTGAAGTGACAACGTCTGCGAATTCTAGAGGGTTTGGATATTCACCACCAGCTACTAGTCCTGAAAAATGAGCCATATCTACTAATAAATAAGCTTTTACTTTGTCAGCTATTTCCTTAAATTTTTTGAAATTAATAATTCTTGAGTAGGCACTTCCACCAGCAATTATAATTTTAGGATTATTTTCTAACGCAAGTTTTTCAACGCTTTCATAATCAATCAATCCTGTTTTAGGATCTACTTCGTAATGAATTGCGTTAAACCATTTACCTGATTGCGCAGGCTTTGCGCCATGAGTTAAGTGACCACCAGAATTCAAACTCATTCCTAGAATTGTGTCTCCTGGCTTAACCAAAGCTAAATAAACCGCACCGTTTGCTTGAGCCCCTGAGTGCGGCTGAACATTAGCGAACTTACAATTAAAAAGTTTAGTGGCCCTTTCTATTGCAAGATTTTCAGAAATATCAACAAACTCACAACCACCATAGTATCTTTTGCCCGCATAACCTTCTGCGTATTTATTTGTCAGAACAGAACCTTGAGCCTCAAGTACTGCTCTGGAAACCATATTTTCAGAAGCAATTAATTCAATATGTTGTGTTTGCCTATTGAATTCTTGAGTAATTGAATTGTAGAGATCTGCATCACTACTCTTCAAGTCTTTATTGAAAAAATTATTTAAATTTTCTTTATTCATTAATTAAATTTTATTAACTCTTTTTTGATGTCTGCCGCTTTTAAATTTAGTATTCAAAAAGTATGTAACATATTTAAAGGCATCTTTAAATTTTAACATTCTTGAACCTAAACAAATTATATTACAATTATTATGTTCTCTTGAAAGAATAGTGCTAGATTTATTGTAACATTGTGCTGCTCTAATTCCTTTGAATTTATTTGCAGAAATTGCCATTCCAGTCCCAGATCCACAGACTAAAACACCAGCGTCACTTTTTCTCAAAATAAGACGTTTTGCTACTTTTTTTGCGAAATCAGGATAATCAACAGAATCTTTGGAAAACGGGCCAAGATCGATTACTGAAATACTTTTATTTACTAGGTAATCTTTAATTTTTTCTTTTAGGTCATAACCAGCGTGGTCGGAAGCTATACAAATTTTAGTAAATAATTTTTTCATTTTAATTAACTGTATATTTATTCATTAAAATACTTTTATATATACGTATAATATTATATTTGTCGCAGAGAATAAACTTTTAAAAAATGAAAATAATTGGTTCATATCCTGCGTTAAGAATGAGAAGAGGTCGTAAGGCTGACTGGATACGTAGGCTAGTTTCAGAACACAATTTATCAGTTAATGACCTAATTCTACCTTTGTTTGTAATGGATGGTAATAAAAAAAAGGAATCAATAAAATCTATGCCAGATATTTATAGATATTCGATTAAAGACCTTTCAAAAATAGTGGAAAAAGCATGTAAACTAAAAATACCACTTATTGCTCTTTTTCCTTACACCAAAACAAATAAAAAAAATAAACATGCAACAGAAGCGTTAAATGAAAATAATTTAATTTGTAGAGCTGTAAAAAGTTTGAAGAAAGAATTCAAAAGTGACATAGGCATAATGTGCGATGTAGCGCTTGACCCATATACAACCCACGGTCATGATGGTATTTTAAAAAATAAAAAAATTGATAACGACATAACTGTTGAAATATTAATAAAACAATCGGTATTACAAGCAGAAATGGGCTGCGATATTGTAGCTCCATCGGACATGATGGATGGAAGAGTGGGAAAAATTAGAAAAGGATTAGACAAAAAAGGTTTAAGTGATGTTCAGATTGTTTCTTACGCCGTAAAGTATGCATCTAATTTTTACGGACCCTTCAGAGAAGCAGTCGGATCTAAAAGACTTTTAAAAGGGAATAAAAAAACTTATCAAATGGATTTTAAAAATTCAACAGAAGCTTTGCGTGAAGTAGCACTTGATATAAAAGAAGGTGCGGACATAGTAATGGTTAAACCGGGAATGCCATATTTAGATATTATTAAAAGTGTAAAAGATAATTTTAAAATTCCTATTTTTTCATATCAAGTTTCAGGGGAATTTTCTTTAATCAAAAATGGCATTAAAAAGGGTATTATTAGTCAAGAAGCAATAATTGAAAGTTTAGTTTCACTTAAAAGAGCGGGATCTAACGCAATAGTCAGTTATTTCTCATTAGAAATAGCTGATCAATTAAAATAATTTTCAAAAATAACTCTAGCTTTAGGAAAAACCATATTGTTGGGTAAAAAAAATTTGTTGCTCAATAGATTCCTTGTAAAACTTAAGCCAATTGAAAGATCTTTACTGTCTATAACTTCATTGTTTTCTTTTTTTAATAAAAAAATAGGTACTTGATAACGTATGTTGTCTATTTCAATAGTTTTATGACTCACACTTTTATCAAAGTTTTTTAAAAATTGTTCTAGGTAAGGGTCAAATCCAAGTTCTTTTAACAATTTTAATTCAAGATAAATATAGTTTACAGCCCAGTTTTGATGGTCTAAATTTTTTAGAAATTTTTCCACCGAAAAAAATAAGTTCTTATACGGTTGAGATTCTGGCAGCAATAGATTTAAGATAGAGCACAAAGATAACAAGGCTGTAGTTTTCTTTTTGTCATTAAAATATTTAGGAGATATGGCCTCAACTAATTCTGCTTTAAAATAGCCAATTCTATTTTCTGCTTTAACGTTGTAAAATACAAATATCTTATTAGATAATTGTAAAAAATTTCTAATTTTTCTTGAGTTACCTCCATAAACTATTCCGCTGACTTTACCGTGAGTATTTGTAAAAACATTAATTATATTAGCATTTTCTCTAAATTTAATTTTTGAAAGTAAGAAACCTTCACTTTGCCAGTTCATTTTTAAATTTTTAAATCAGTTAGTAATTTTTGTGCAGCATTTTGTTGAGCATCTTTTTTTGAATTTCCTGTCGCAAAATATTTTTTAGAGTTCTTTATCTGCACTTCCACTTTAAAGATCGGATTATGTTGGGGGCCTGTTTGTTTATTAATTTTATAAACTGGTAAGATTTTATACTTCTTCAAACTATATTCTTGAAGCTGCGTTTTTGCATCAATTTTGGTTATTAATGATTTGTCTAAAAAATCATCCCAGAAATTTAAAATAAATTTCTCAACTACAATTATACCTTGGTCTAAATAGATTGCACCTAATAATGCTTCTAAACCGTCGCTAATAATTTTATCATCAGATCTACTAAAGCCTTTATATGAGTTTCCTGTTATAATATATTTTTTCAACTCAATTTTTTTAGCTACTAACAAACAAGTTTTTTTGTTAACTAAATTAGCAAATTTTTTATCTATAACACCTTCTTTTTCTCCGGGGTAAATTTTAAGCAAAGTTTTTGCTAATACCAAGCCAAGAACTCTGTCTCCTAAAAATTCTAGTTTTTCATTGTTATTAGTACTATCATGACTTTTATGAATTAAGGATTTTTTTAGTAATTCCTGGTCCTTAAACCTAATACTAATTTTCTGTTCTAATTTTAAACTTTGTTCTATCATTTAAGTAAGCTAAAAAACCTTTCTACACGAAGTGATTTATGCAAATTCCAAATTTTTAAGATACTGCCTGATATAGTGTCATTTGAAAAAAAAATTATTTTAGCGTTTCCTACTAGATTTTCATTTGAAACATAACCAACACTTGATAAATATCTGCTATCACTAGAACAATCTCGATTATCTCCTAAAAAAAAATAATGATCTTCTGGAACTTTGAATTTATCAGAATTCATGTAAGTACCTTGTTTGTAGTAAACGGCAGTATATTTCTTGCCATTAGGCAAGGTTTCTTCGTAAGCATTTACGTCAGGTCTCGATAGACCACATCTTATTTTATACTTTTTATTTATTTTATTTCTTTGAATCTCGTAATTATTTAAAAATAATTTTCCATTAATAAACTCAACTGTATCTCCAGGCATCCCAATCAATCTTTTGATGTAATCTGTTCTATTATCTACTGGGGTTTTAAAAACAACTAGATCTCCATAGTTTGGTTTTTTTTCTAATAATCTTTTTTTAAATAATGGAGGGCTAAAAGGGAATGAATGTTTGCTGTAACCATAAGTGAATTTAGAGACAAATATTCGATCACCAATTAAAAGTGTTGGCTCCATAGAGGATGACGGTATGTAAAAAGGTTGAAAAAATAACGAACGAATAATTACAGCAATAATTAAAGCATAAAAAATTGTCTTTACATTCTCAATTATTGAGCTAAATAAATTTTTTTTCATTAATTGCTAATTATAACCATAGCTAGTGCATATTTTTTTTCATCAGATAAAGAAAGATAAATCTTTTTTTTTGTTTTAATTAAATTTTTAATAATAGTTTTTGTCTTTCCCAATAACTCAATATATGGAGCACCATTTTTATTATTGTTTATTGATATTTCCTTAAAAGAAATGCCTTTACTGATACCTGTACCTAGTGCTTTAGCAAAAGCCTCTTTCGCTGCTATTCTTTTTGAATAAGAGGCAATTTTATTCACTTTAGATTCGCAATGTTTAATTTCTTTTTCTGAAAACATTCTATTTTTAAACTTTTTATTTCTGACAAATATTCTCTTAACTCTATAAATGTCAACTATGTCTGTTCCTATACCAAAAATATTATTCATATTATTTTAAAATCTTTTGAAATTTTTTAATTACAGCCGGGAGACCTATGTAAATAGCTTCACCTATCAAAAAATGACCAATATTAAATTCTTTAATCTTTTTAATTCGAGAAATAATTTCGGCAGACTTGTATGTTAACCCATGCCCAGCGTGTACATCAAGTCCAAGTGCTGTCGCATAGTTGGCAGCTTTATTTATTTTATACAATTCTGATTTAAATGATTTATTTTGATTTATTAAATTACAAATTTTACCTGTATGAAACTCAAGACAATCTACGCCAAGATTTTTTGAAATTTTAATATCTTTTATAGTAGGTTCAATAAATAGACTTACTCTAGAATTGTTTTTTTTTAATTTAGTTATAATTTTTTTTAAAAAAGTTTTTTTATAGTTAAGGTTTAGACCGCCTTCTGTTGTGATTTCTCTTCTTTTTTCTGGAACAATACAAACAAAGTTTGGCCTATGTTTTAAAGCAATCTTTACCATCTCATTTGTGGCGGCTATTTCTAAATTCAAAGGTATTGTTAAATTTGATTTAATTTTTTTTAAATCTGAATCTTTAATATGCCTTCTGTCTTCTCTCAAATGAATTGTTACTGAATGAGCTCCACATTTTTCTGCTAGAATAGCCGCACGTAATGGGCTAGGATAATTTTCACCTCTTGCATTTCTAACTGTAGCTACGTGATCTATATTTACACCAAGCCTAGTTTTACTCATTTAAGATTTCTGCTGCCTGGTTTTGTAACCGTTATAGAGATTAAATTTTCTGGTAAAGCATCTTCTTTGTAAGTTGGTATGTTTATTTTTATTTGTGACACTATTTTTTTGTTAATTGATGAATTTCCATTTGTCCTGTCTACAAGGCATGCAAAACCTATAACTTCTGCTTCAGCAATTTCTACTAGCTTGGAACATTCAATGCTTGATTTCCCCGTAGTGATAACATCTTCTACAATTAATACTTTCGAGTTTTTGAATATTTTAAAACCTCTTCTTAATTCAAATTTACCCTCAACACGTTCTGAAAATATTGTTTCTTTTTTAAGTAGCCTGCCTATCTCGTACCCGATTACAATACCGCCCATTGCTGGGGATAAAATAACGTCAATTTCATGCAGCTCCTTAGATATTTTTTCTCCAAGAGATTCACAAAATTTAATTGATTTATATGGTTTACTTAAAAGTTGTGCGCATTGAACATATTGAGCACTGTGCAATCCAGAAGAAAGTATGAAATGACCGTCTTGCAAAGCATTAGTTTCTCTTAAAATTTTCAAGGATTCTTCGTATGAAAGCATTTTTTTTCTCTTTGTGTCTAACAATTCTAAAATTTAAGTTCTTTTGTTTGATTTGACTTATCAAGTTTGTAAAGTTTTTTAAATCATTTATT
>Ga0307986_10003796_pt1 | contig 10405 bp, 10 predicted proteins | sample EllFjometageno82_FD_203170 | JGI IMG/M metagenome (GOLD analysis project Ga0307986, IMG submission 203170) | Marine microbial communities from Ellis Fjord, Antarctic Ocean - #82 | ecosystem: Environmental > Aquatic > Marine > Unclassified | place: Southern Ocean | collected 2014-10-09
AAAGTCTTGCTGCATTACCACCATATCGTGTACCAACAAAATCTGGAACTGTGTAACAGCCAAATTTTCTTAAGTAAGGTGCTAGTAAAGTAGATACAAGTATATAACCACCTGTCCATCCAACTAGAAGTGCCATATATCCATAGCCCTTAAAGTAAATACCACCTGCCATCGCAACGAATGATGCACCAGACATCCAGTCTGCTGCAGTAGCCATTCCGTTAAATACAGTAGGTACTTCTCTGCCTGCTACGTAGTACGCGTCCATCTGAAGTGTACGTGATAACCAACCGATTACCGCATAGATAGCAATGGTGAATATAACAAAAGAAATTCCTATTGCTTTTGCACTCATCCCCATTTGTTCAGCAATCGCCATCAATATTATGAACCCTATAAAACCACCCGTATAGATTCCATAAACTTTTGGTAGATTGTCTATAAATTTACCTTTTATCATTAGCTATCCTCCCTTTCAGTAAACCCAAACTCTTCATCTATCTTCTCTTGTCTACCCGCAAACCAGAAATTCAAAATTACAAACGCTAATAATGAACCCTGACACGTCATATAATATGACAGTGGGTAACCAAAAGGTCTGAAGCTAGATGCTTCCATTTCAGTTCCGAAAAAAAAGATGCCAATTGAGAATACAAACCAGATTGCTAAAGTTATAAACAATAGCCCCCTAGTTTTTTCCCAATGTTTTGCTTTATTTGACATTTGTCTCTCCCTATATAGTTAAGAAAGAAACATTACCCATAATGAGATAGATTGAAAGCTTTTAAATAGATCGAATTGGAGCCATTTTTGTAATATAAGACATGTAAAAAGTAGGTAAAATTGCTCAAATATAAACTTAAAATAAAAGACATAAAACTTGAAGATTTTAGAGTTTATTTATTTGCTTTGTTTAAAGGAGTTCTTCCAAAGAAAAAAATTAAGCATATAGAAGACCTTACACTGTTTATTCAAACAAAATCAGCCTGGGTATCTCAGGTCACATTATATAATTACTTAAAAACAAGAATGGGAACTAAGTGGGTATTACACTTTGATGATGAAGTATTTTTAGCATCCATTAACAAAGCTAAATGGAATATTTATTCTATAGCACTTCAGGATCTTACTTTTTATAGCCTATCGTATTTGAATGTTTTTTGTAATTATAAGGACATGAGTAAAGCTAATGAAATTTATGATGAAATTTTGACCAAAGAAAAAAGAAATGAAATGCCAGAAGAAATTATTTCACAAGCAAAAGAAAAATTTAAAGAACGATTAGAAAAGATTGACTGGAATACATATTATAAGTCTTGGCCATTTAATGAAAGCGCTTTAACCTTATATAAATGGGCACCAGTGGCTGAAGAATTAAAAATTTTAGACAGAAAGATCGTGTTAAATTCCATGATCTTAAAATGGGAAAATATTGAAAAAGAATTTAAAGAATTAATTAAGATTTAAATATTTTTTCTATTATCAACTAAGCTTTGCACAACACTTGGATCAGCTAAAGTGGATGTGTCACCCAATTGATCATGTTCATTAGCAGCAATTTTTCTTAAAATTCTTCTCATAATTTTTCCAGATCTTGTTTTTGGAAGACCAGGTGAAAAATGAATAATATCAGGAGTAGCAAGTGCTCCAATTTGTTTTCTTACCCAAAGTTTTAAATCTCTTTCAAGATCTAAATCTGATATTTCTCCAACATTTAGAGTTACATAGCAATATAGACCGTTACCTTTAATATCATGCGGGTATCCAACTACAGCAGCTTCAGCAACTTTTGGATGAGCAACGAAAGCACTTTCTATTTCTGCAGTTCCAAGATTGTGACCAGAGACAATAATTACATCATCCACACGACCAGTTATCCAGTAGTAACCATCCTTGTCTCTTTTAGCGCCATCGCCTGTAAAGTACTTTCCATCAAACTGAGAGAAATAAGTATCAATAAATCTTTGATGGTCACCGTAAACAGTTCTCATTTGTCCAGGCCAAGATTGAGAAATACATAATCTTCCCTCACCAGCTCCCTTAATTTCATTCCCATCTTTATCAACTATAGAAGGCTTAATCCCATAAAAAGGTTTACTTGCAGAACCAGGTTTTAAATTCATGGCTCCTGTCTGTGGACTAATTAAAATTCCACCTGTCTCTGTTTGCCACCAAGTATCAACAATTGGACATTTAGAATTTCCAACTGTTTTATAATACCACATCCAAGCCTCAGGATTAATAGGCTCTCCAACAGTTCCTAATAATTTTAAAGATTTTCTTGAAGTTTTCTTAACAGGTTTATCACCCTCTCTCATTAATGCTCTAATAGCTGTGGGCGCTGTATAAAAAATATTAACTTTATATTTATCAATAATTTGCCACCATCTTGAACTGTCAGGGTAGGTTGGAATTCCCTCAAACATTATTGTTGTTGCACCATTAGCAAGTGGTCCATAAACAATATAACTATGACCCGTTACCCAACCAATATCAGCTGTACACCAATAAACATCTTTTGGTTTGTAGTTAAAAATATATTGATGCGTCATGGATGCGTAAACCATATAACCACCTGTTGTATGCAAAACTCCCTTTGGTTTTCCAGTAGAGCCAGATGTATAGAGAATAAATAAAGGGTCTTCTGCATTCATTTCCTCAGGTTCACATTTATTTGATACATCTTTAATCAAATCGTCATACCAAATATCTCTTCCCTTAACCCAATCAATTTTATTTCCAGTTCTTTTTACAACTATACATTTTTTAACTTTAGGGCATTTTCTTAACGCTTCATCAGTAATAGCTTTTAGTGGAATAGTTTTTCCACCTCTAACACCTTCATCTGCAGTAATGATGTAATGTGAGGCGCAGTCATTAACCCTGCCAGAAATAGAGTCTGCTGAAAATCCCCCAAAAATAATAGAGTGAACTGCACCAATTCTAGCACAAGCCAGCATTGTTACTGCAAGTTCTGGAATCATAGTTAAATAAATTGTAACTCGATCACCTTTTTTAATTCCTAGTTTTCTTAAACCATTTGCAACTTTTGAAACTTCATTATGTAATTGTTTGTACGAAATTTTTTTAGTATTTTTTGGATCATCACCCACCCAAATGATTGCTGTTTTATCCTTCTTATCTTTAAGGTGACGGTCTATACAATTAGCAGAAGCATTTAATGTTCCATCTTCATACCATTTAATTTTAACTTCTTTTTTACTGTATTTTACATCTTTAATTTTTTTGTATGGCTTAATCCAAGTAATTCTTTTTCCCTCTTTCTTCCAAAAGTCATCATTTTTTTTAAGTGAATCTGAATATTTTTTTTGGTATTTTGCTTTATTTGCTAGAGCACTTTTTACCCACTCAGGTTTGGTTTTTATGATTAATTCTTTTTCTTCAATTTTTTTTAAAATTTTTTTCCCAATAGGCTTTATCTTTTTTCTAACTTTAGTTTTTTTAGGAACTTTTTTTTTAACTTTTGATAATGATTTTTTTTTAGACATGAATTTTTTTTTTCAAATACTACTCATCTTATTTAAAATTTTCCAGCTTTTAGAGTCGATCGGCATGACAGATAATCTACTTTGTTTTATAAGCGATAAATGGCTAAGAGACTTGGTTTTTTTAACTTCTTCAAGAGTTACGCTTTTCTTTAACTTTTCTTTAAACCTTACTTGAACAGCCACAAATCGTCCATCTTTGTCAGTTTTGTCTAAGAACGCCTCCTTAATAACCTCAACTATACCAACAATTTCTTTGCCTATATTTGAGTGATAAAAAAAACAAAGGTCTCCTTTTTTCATTCCTTTCAAATTTTTAGCTGCTTGATAATTTCTTACTCCATCCCAAGGAGCACCTCTAGCGCCAGCTTTTTTTTGCTGATCAATTGACCAAACGTCAGGCTCTGATTTCATTAACCAATATTGTTTAGGTTTGTTAATCATTATTCATACTCATAAAATATTTCTATTAATTTTTTTGCTAAAACTTTATGGCCTTTTTTATTAAAATGAGGATCATTTTTAAAGTAGAATTTTTTATATGTCTCCAAATATGATGAATTGTTCATATCTCTAAAAAATATTGGAAAATAATTTATAAAATTTTCACATTTACTTTCACAGAATTTTCTCCAAATATTAACTTGAAGTGAGTCCTCTAGGTCATGATGCAGCTGGTGGGGCCAAGGGTAAATTGCCAAACTCATTTTAATTCCTTTTTTATTTAGTATTTTGTAAAGCTGCGTCATATGTTCAACCATTAATTTATGACCTTCTTTGATACCAATATCGTAACCTTTGATCTTATCCAATTTAGAATAAGTCCATTTACCTTTTAAATTAACTTTGTCTAAAAAAATTGGAAGTCCATTATTTTCAATTTGATCGAAGTTTTCATCTTTAAATTTATATTTTTTAACAACAAACATCCAAAAATTAGTCAAAGGGAAATTTCTTCTTAAGAATTTTCTTCTTTTTAAATTTTTTTCTTTTGAATACTTTTCAGAAACTATAAGATCTTTATTAATTGTGTAAAAATTCGTGTCATCATAAAAATCGCTTATATCTATAAAAACAACAACATGATTAAATTTAAACCCTTCTTTTAAAAGAAAGTTTAATTTCGACAGATAAATTTTTGGAGAATAAGAAACTATCCCAAGATTTGCAGTTTTATAGCCTGTTTCTTTCTCAAATATTCCCACAAAACTATCCTCATATTCAATTGGTGTTCCCTCAGTAAACGAGTCACCAATGAATGCAAATTTATAATTTTTTGTATCTAATTGGCCACATTTGGATTTAAATCCATGATTGTTTGAACAAAGTTTATACGTTCCTGTAAAACCAACATTATTGGAATAATTTATATTTTTTCTTAAAGTATGATGGTAGATAGGATGATCTATTCTTATAATTCTCTCATAAAATTGAGACTTCGAAAAAAAATTATCAAATTTTTTTAAAATTTTTTCTCCAAAAAACAAGTCAATTATCAAAATTAAGATCAATGTAACTAATAGTATTTTTGAGATTGAGAATAAAAGTTTTGATAACAAAATTACTTTGTTAATTTTTATCATAGTTTTACTCCAGCACCCTTTAAAAAAGCAGCATCTGCATCTAAAGGCCATCTAGGTTTTGCGGGACTATCTAATTCACTAAACTGTTTTAACTTAAATTTCTCTAATCCAACCATTGCAATCATCGCAGCATTATCTCCACACAAATTAATAGGTGGAAATATTGCTTCAAAATCTTCCTCTTTACAAAGATTAGTTAGAACCTCTCTAATTCTTTTGTTTGCAGCAACTCCACCCGCAACTACAAATTTATTTTTATTTGTTGTGTTCATTTTTTTAAATTCTTCAAAGGCAATTTTACTTTTTTTATATAGTATTTTTTCAATTGTTTTTTGAAAAGATGCTGCAAGATCATATTTTTCTTGTTCAGTTTTTATTTGTTTTGATATTTTTAAAACAGCAGTCTTTAAACCTGCAAATGATAAATTACAGCCACCTTTATGAAAAATTGGTTTTGGTAGCTCATACTTATTGGGATCACCTTTTTTTGCATATACTTCAATTTGTGGCCCACCAGGAAATTCTATTCCTAATAACTTTGCTGTTTTATCAAAAGCTTCACCTACAGCATCATCAATAGTTGTTCCTAATCTTTTATAATTCCCTAAACTTTGCACACTTAAAAATTGAGTATGACCCCCAGAGATTAAAAGTAATAAATAAGGATAGTTTAATTCAGAATTTAGTTTTGGGCTTAATGCATGTCCTTCTAAATGATTAACAGCTATAAAAGGTTTGTTTAGCGAAGAGGCCATTGCTTTCCCAAAACTTAAACCAACTGAAAGACAGACCATAAGACCAGGTCCTGCAGTTGCTGCTATCGCATCTAGGTCTTCCATTTTTACTCCACTTTCATCAAGCGCTTTTTTAGTGATCAAATCAATTTTTTCCATATGAGATCTTGCGGCAAGTTCTGGCACAACACCACCAAACTCTTTATGAACATCTACCTGACTTGAAACAATACTTGATAAAATTGTTGACATACCTTGCTCATTTTCAGTTATGATAGAGGCGGCTGTTTCATCACAGCTTGATTCAATTCCTAAAATTATGGGTTTTTTATTCATTAAATTAGTTTTTATTAATATTACATTCTCAATATAAGTATGAAGTATAAAGCAATTAAATGAAAAATAGAAAAATTATTATAGGCTCTAGAGGAAGCAAATTAGCACTAATCTATGCAGAAAAAGCTAGACAAAAAATTCTCAAACATTCAAAAGATTTTGGAATTGAAGAAGTAATCATTAAAGAAATCGTAACCAAGGGTGATCAAGTTCAAGACAAAAGATTGTCTAAAGTAGGTGGTAAGGGACTTTTCTCAAAAACTATAGAGGTTGAATTGTTAGAAAAAAAAATAGACATAGCTGTGCATGCGTTAAAAGATATGCCTTCTGAAGAAACTAAAGGACTGTTAACAGATTGCTTTTTAGAAAGAAACGACCCAAGAGAAATTTTAATTAGCAAAGATAATAAACGTCTAAAAGATTTAGCTTCAAATTCAATTATTGGAACATCCTCATTTAGAAGAGAATTTCAGATTAAAAAAATAAGAGATGATCTTGATTGTAAACTAATTAGAGGAAATGTTGATACAAGAATAAGAAAACTTAACGAAAATTTATATGATGCAATTATCTTATCTTATGCTGGAATTGACTCTTTAGGATTAAATCAAAATATCTCTCAAACTTTTTCTACTTCAGAAATTATACCTTGTGCAGGACAAGGAGTTATTGCTTTGCAATGTAGAAATAGTGATCAAGACTTAATCGAATTATTAAAACAAGCCGATCATCAATCAACACACAACGCAATAAAAGCTGAAAGAAATGTTTTAAAGGTTTTAGAAGGGGACTGTGAAACAGCAGTAGGAGCATTTGCAAACATTGAGGGCGATAAGATTAATCTTGAAGTAGAGCTTTTTTCATTAGATGGTAGTAAAAGATTTCATTTAAAATCATCTGAAAGCATAAACAAAGCAGAAGAATTAGGAATAGAGATGGGAAAAACTCTTAAAAAGATGTCTAATAATTCTTACAAAAAATAATATGCATATTTTATTCACACGTCCCTTAGAAGATTGTCATGAAATGATACTAAAATTTCAATCGTTGGGTCATGAAATATCTCATTTACCTTTAATTAATATTGAAGGTTTAAAACATGAAGCTCCCAACTATTCTGAGTTTAAAGGAATTATTTTTACCAGTACTAATGCTATTAAATTTTTGGATATAAAGAGCATTGATAAAAAATTAAAATGCTTTTGTGTTGGAAATGCTACAGAAAAAAAAGCTAGAAGTGTTGGTTTCCAAAATGTTTTTGCAGCTGAGGGAAATGTTAATAATCTTAAGGAATTAATCTTACAAAATTTCAAACCTTCTGAAGGAAGGTTAATTTATATAAGTGGAGAAATAATCTCTAGCGATTTAGATAAGGAACTTATTTCGAGTGGGTACACAATAGAACGATTAATTAATTATAGAGCCAACGCGATCGAAAAATATGATGAAGGCTTTATCGAAAAACTCAAATTGAAAATGCCTGAAATCACTTACATTTATTCGCAAAATAGTGCGATTAATTTTTTAAAAGTAATTAAAAATTATCAGCTAGAAACCTTATGGATGAATACTAATTTGATGTGCATTGGAGAAAAAACCTCTTCAATTCTTAATGAAATTAAGTGGAAAAAAATTTTTCTTTTTAACCCTGGAGAAGAGGAATTTTTGCTATATAAAATTTAATTATGGACATATTTAGTAATTTTAGTGATCTGTTTATTTCTGTTTGGTCTAAAGGAATTCGTGGAGTTGATATTTTTCAAATACTAATTGGTATCGGAATATTTTTTATTTTTTTAATTTTTAGAGGAATAATAAGTAAAGTTATTATTAAAAGATTAGAAGCAATTTCAAAAAGAACTACAAATAAATTAGATGACACGTTCGTCCATGCAATGGAAGGGCCAGCTAGATTTTTACCAATTGTTCTAGGTTTCTTTATTGCAAGTTATTATATGTCTTTTGCAGATGATGGGAGAGCCATAGTTGATACAATTAATCGAACATTAATTACAATTTTAATATTCTGGGTTATCCATCAAATTATTGAACCAATTTCTTATATTTTAAGTGGGCTAGATAAAATGTTAACCCGTGAGTTAGTGGGCTGGATTATAAAATCTTTAAAGATTTTAATTTTTATTTTAGGGTTAGCCGCTGTCCTTGAACTTTGGGGAATAAAAATTGGACCAATTATTGCTGGACTTGGTTTGTTTGGTGTTGCTGTTGCTTTAGGCGCACAAGACTTATTTAAAAATTTGATTTCAGGAATTTTAGTTTTAGTTGAAAAAAGATTTAAGATAGGAGATTGGATTTTAGTCGAAGGTATTATTGAAGGTATTGTTGAGAAAATTGGTTTTAGATCAACAGTTTTAAGAAAGTTTGATAAATCTTTAGCTATAATTCCTAATTTTCAGTTTGCTGAAAATGCAGTTATCAATATTAGTGAGACAACTAACTGGAGAATAGATTGGGCAATAACACTTCAATACGACACTACTGTTGATCAGCTAAAAAAAATAAGAGATGAGATTGAAGGCCACATTAATAAAAATGATGATTTTGATAAAGCTGTAGGAGTTGCGGTTAGAGTTGAAAAATTTTCAGATAGTTCGATTGATATGAGGGTTAGATGTTTTACTAGTTCTAATAGTTTTTCAACATGGTTGGAAGTTAAAGAAAAACTTGCAATTGAAATAAAACAAATTGTTGAAGGAAACAAGGCAGCTTTTGCTTTCCCAAGTCAGTCAATTTATATTGAGAAAAAATGATAGCTATTTTTTACTTAGCACTTCAAATATTAAAACTTTATTCATATGTCGTTTTAGCTAATGTAGTTATTAGCTGGCTTGTTGCATTTAATATCTTAAATACTCAAAACAGATTTGTTTATTCTATTTTAGAAGTAACTTATCGATTAACAAATCCTGCACTTAATAAAATAAGAAGTTTTTTACCTAATTTAGGATCAATAGATATTTCTCCAGTTATATTACTGTTATTGATTTGGTTTATAGAAATGTGTATGAAGTTGTACATTGCACCAATGATTTTTTAGGGAAATACATGATTTTAATAGATGGAAAAAAAATAGCAGCTGAACTTAGAGAGAAACTAAGACAAGAGGTTGTAGGGCTAAAAGCTAAATATAACAAAATTCCTGGACTTACGGTTATTTTAATTGGGGATATGGCCCCTAGCCAAATTTATGTTCGTATGAAAGAAAAAGCTGCGAATGAAGTGGGTTTAAAATCTGAAGTAATTAGATACCCAGAAGCTGTGCAAGAAAAAACAGTATTAGATAAAATTGAAGAACTTAATAAAGATGAAAGTATTTCGGGAATTTTAGTTCAATTGCCTTTACCAAAACACATTGATAAACAAAAAGTTATTGAAACTATTTTGCCAGGTAAAGATGTTGATGGGTTTCACCCAATGAATGTTGGTAATCTTTCATCAGGATATGAAAGCTCAGTACCTTGTACGCCCTTAGGATGTTATTTAATGATTAAAAAAATTGAACCAAATCTAAGTGGAAAAAAAGCTGTTATAATTGGCAGATCAAACTTAAATGGTAAACCAATGGCACAGCTACTTTTAAAAGAAAATTGTACAGTAACAATAACTCATTCAAAAACTAAAGATTTAAAAGCAGAATGTTTAGAGGCAGATATTATTGTTGCGGCAGTTGGTATCCCAGAGCTTGTAAAAGCAGACTGGGTTAAAAAAGATGCAATCGTAATTGATGTTGGAATAAATAAAACTGAAAATGGTATTGTTGGAGATGTTGCTTTTGAAGAAGTGTCAAAAGTTGCAAGAGCTTTAACACCTGTTCCAGGTGGAGTAGGGCCAATGACTATTGCCTGCCTGCTAAAAAATACTATTGAGTGTTTTAAAAGATCTCAAAAATAAAAATTATCAATATAAATGGTAAGATTTTTAATTTTCTTATTCTCAATTATTATTTATAACTCTTCAATAATTGCTATGGAAAAAAAACCTTATCATCATTTACCAGATGGAACTTTTAGAAATCCAGAAGGATCGCCAGTTAGAACTAGCCAAGCCAAGTTTTCATACACACAATTCATTAAATTGAAAAAGAAAATAGACATGACTGTTCCAAAAGAACATGTTGTAGCTAAAGAGAAAGTTTTATCTGATTTAGAAAAGTATAAAAATGAAGATTATATTGCTTGGATTGGTCATGCTACATACTTAATTAAGTTAGGAGATACAACGATTA
>Ga0307986_10003797_pt1 | contig 10404 bp, 10 predicted proteins | sample EllFjometageno82_FD_203170 | JGI IMG/M metagenome (GOLD analysis project Ga0307986, IMG submission 203170) | Marine microbial communities from Ellis Fjord, Antarctic Ocean - #82 | ecosystem: Environmental > Aquatic > Marine > Unclassified | place: Southern Ocean | collected 2014-10-09
AATATGAGAACTGGTGATTTCCATGTATTTAGATCAAAAACTGTAATTGTTGCAGCAGGTGGAGCATCTCATATTTTCAAACCAAGAGCAGTTGGTGAAGGAATGGGAAGAACATGGTATGCACCATGGAGCAATGGTTCTGCTTATGCATTACCTATTGCTGTTGGAGCTAAAATGACACAAATGGAAAATAGAATTGTGTTATGTAGATTTAAAGATGGATATGGTCCGGTTGGAGCATACTTCTTACACCTTAAAACATATACTCAAAATGCAAATGGAGAGAACTATGAGAAGAAATGGTATGATCAAACTAAAGAATTAGTTGGTGAATACATAGATCACCATCCAACTCCTACATGTTTAAGAAACCACGCGTTTATTCAAGAAACTATTGCAGGTGGTGGACCAATTCACATGGTAACTACTGAAGCTTTCCAAGATCCACATTTAGAAACTGTTGGTTGGGAAAATTTCCTTGGTATGACTGTTGGTCAAGCGGTTGTTTGGGCTTCTCAAAATATTGATCCTAAATACACAAATCCTGAACTAACTACATCTGAACCTTATGTTATGGGTTCTCATGCAACTTGTTCTGGAGCTTGGGTTAGTGGGCCTGAAGATTTATCTCCACCAGAATATTTCTGGGGTTATAACAGAATGTTAACAATTGATGGTCTTTTTGGTGCAGGTGACACTGTAGGTGGAAGTGCTCATAAATTTTCGTCAGGATCATTTACTGAAGGTCGTTTAGCTGCAAAAGCTGCTGTTAAATATATTCAAGATAAAAAAGCAGAAGGCATTAAAGTTACAGATAAACAGTGCGAAGACTTTAAAGTGGCTATATTTAAACCCCTTGAGACTTATCAAGTAGCTCAAAATGAGATTACAGGTGGAACAGTTTCACCAAGTTATATTTCTCCAATTCAAGGTCTTCAACGTCTACAAAGAATTATGGACGAGTATGTTGGAGGTATTGCGACAAACTATATGACTAATGGTAATATGCTTAAGAGAGGCTTAGAATTACTTGCTTGGTTAGAGGAAGATTTAGAAAAAGTAGGTGCTGAAGATTTACACCAACTTATGAGAGCTTGGGAGCTAAAACACAGAGCTTTAACTTCTCAATGTGTAACTGAGCACACAATGTTTAGAGAAGAAACTAGATGGCCTGGTTACTATTACAGAGGTGACCATATGAAACTTGATGATGATAATTGGCACTGCTTAACAGTTTCAAGACGTGATCCTAAAACTGGCAAATTTTCTCTTGAGAAAGTGCCGGTTTACCACATAGTTGACGAGAACGAGAAGAGAAAAGCTTCTTAAACCAAAAACTTAAATTATGAATCTTTTAGAGAAATCTGATGATGAGATTATAGCAATTGCTAACCCAATTTGGAATAATCTTGTTAAAACCTCAAATATGAAAGATTACGGCGGGTTCACTAAAGATTTTGGAACTCAAATGCTATTTGGAGCTAATGAAGTTGAACTTGGAAAACAGTGGGCAAATAATAAGCTTTTAACAAGCTTAAAAGAGGACTACACGGCATTTGGCTGTTTAAGAAGAGGTCAAAACATAACTGTACTGTTCAAGCAAAGAAGCAAAGAGATCGAAGGTGAGTTTCTTGGAAGGCTGGTTCTTGGTGTTGAGGGTGATGATGTTAAAGTCTTTGGAGCAACTATCTACTAATAATAAAGATTAAAAATAATTCATATTATTTATTGAAAAGTTTGACAAATTTTAATCAAGTGTTATTAGAAAATGATAATGCCTACTTTGATTAAAAATTTGTCATCTAAAATAAAAGAAAACAAATTAAAAACAGGCATTTTTTTTGGACTTTCTGCTTATTGGGGTCTAATCCTAATTGGTACATTAGTAACATTCAATTAAAGTTAGCAAATATCTTCACACACAATTAATTTAATTAGATCTTTGCATATAAATTGTATAAATTTATTAAGCAATTAATCTGTATGTCTAAATTAAAAATAAGTAAGATTTTAGTAACAGGTGGAGCCGGTTATATTGGTAGTCATTTAACAGAGCAGTTAGTTAAGATAACAAAAGATGTGGTTATTTTAGACAATCTAAAAACTGGTTATAAATCTTTAATAAATAAAAAAGCAAAATTTATTAAAGGAGATATTTCTAACATAAAATTATTAAGAAAAATTATTCAGAACGATAATATTTCAACAATTATTCATTTTGCAGGACTTATTGATGTTATTGAGTCCCAAAAGTATAAAAAAAAATATTATAAAAATAATGTATTAGGTACATTGAATTTAATTAAAGCAATAAAAAATTCTAATGTAAAAAATTTTATTTTCTCATCATCGGCAGGTGTATATGGAAATATTAAAGTTGCTGCAAAAGAGACAATGAAAAAAAATCCAATCAACTACTACGCATTGACAAAATTAAAATGTGAAATTTTGATTACAAAGTATTCAAAAATGTATAATTTTAATTATGCTATTTTAAGATATTTTAATGTTGCTGGAGCAAGCTCTAGTGGAAAAATTGGTATAACAAATAAAAAAAATAATAGTCTTTTTAATATACTTGCTAAACAAGCACTTAAAAAAAAACCTGTAATAAATATTTTTGGAAATAAACATAAAACAAAAGATGGAACTTGTTTGAGAGATTTTATACATGTAAGTGATTTAGCTACAATTCATTTAAAAGCATTAGAGGTTTTGAATAAAAAAAAGAAATCATTCTTAATTAATTGTGGTTATGGCAAAGGAAGCTCAGTATTAGAAATAGCAACTTTATTTAAAAAACATATCAATAAATCAACAGAGATAAAGTTTAAGGAAGCGCGTAAAGGAGAAATTGTTATTAGCTATTCAAATACAGATAAAATGAAAAAAATTCTTAATTGGAAACCAAAATACAATAGTCTAAATTATATCTTAAAAACTGCGGTTAACTGGCAAAAAAAAATTAATACAAAAAATGAATAATTATAGAAAACAAAAAATATTAAGTTTCAATGTCAATATCATATCAATGACAGAATTTTTAAATCAAATAAAAAAATTTTTAAATTTAGATAAAGGTCATTATATTAGTGTTTCTAATGTTCATCAATGTATAGAGGCACACGACAATAAAGATTTTGCAGAAGTTATTAACAATTCTGATTTAGCTATACCTGATGGAAGGCCAATTTATTGGGCACTGAAAATTTTAGGACATCAGGAAGCAGAACATTTAACAGGTTACAATGCAACAAGAGTACTATGTAAATTTGCAGCTGATAATAAAATAAAGATTGGTTTTTATGGAGGTGAGAGCGAGTCATTAAAAAAGTGTGTAACAAATTTAAAAAATGAATTTCAAAATTTAAGTATTGATTATGTAAAATCACCACCTTTTAGAGTGCTAAATTTAGAGGAAAAAAAAGAAATTATTAACAATATTAATGAAAGTGAAATAAAGATTTTATTTATTTGTCTTGGATGCCCAAAGCAAGAATACTGGATGGCAGAGCACAAAGAATATCTTAATTGTATAAGTATCGGAGTTGGGGAGGTGGTAAATATGATATCAAATAAAATTGGATTAACACCAAAGTGGATTCAACAAATTGGGATGAGGTGGTTAACTAGACTTATGGCTGAGCCAAGAAGACTATTTTGGAGATATGCTTATACAAATTCTAAATTTATCTATTTTTTTTTAATACAGTACTTAAAATTTAAAATTTATAATATAAAAGATTAAATTCTTTTGAATAGCTGTTGATATATTTTTTAATACACATCTTAGAGAAAATAATAAAGAAAAAGTATATGTACATTTTTTTGAATATAGACTAGTAATTAAATTATGATGAATAATCGTTATGATATTTTTTTGTCAGTTATCTATGTGTTAAATGATGATTTAGATCGTTTACAAAAAATCTTAACTACTACTGTCCAAACGCTTTCTCAAACTGTTACTGACTATGAAATAGTAGTTGTTGATAATATGAGTGACAAAAGCAAGAGTATTTCTTTATTAAAGGAGTTAACAAATGATAAAAATTTTCCTAATTTGCAAGTTTACATCTTAAATAAAAGAATTGATGAAAACATTGCTTCTTGTATTGGTTTGGATAAATCTCTAGGTGATTTTGTGACTATATTAAACCCTTTTCTAGATGATATTTCTTTTATACCTACAATGCTTGATGAAGCAAAAAAAAATTTTGATATAGTTATTGCGTATAATAAAAACAAATATATTAAAAGTTTTTTCTACAGAGTTGCAAGAAAAGGTTTTGATTTTTTATATAAACTTTTAAATAAAGAAAGTATTGCTGTAGATATATATCCGTATAGACTTTTTAGTAGGCGTGTAACTAACCAAATTTTACAAGATCAATTCCCAGAAATGATTTTGAGACATCTGCCAACAAGCATTGGCTACACAAGAAAAGAATTGAATTATAATTCTAAATTTAAAGCATCTCCAAATATAAATTTTTTATACAGTGTAAAAAAAGGAATAAAATTTTTAATTTCAACTTCTGGCGCTCCAATGAGAGTAATCTCTATATTGTCTATTTTTGGTGCTTTAATGAATGTATTTTATTCTATATATATTCTTATTATTGCTTTTGCTAAAACAGAGATTGCTGAAGGATGGATTACTGTATCACTTCAACAATCAGGAATGTTTTTTTTAATCTCTATTTTTTTCTTCATATTAAGTGAATATATTTTAGAAATGAAAGGTCTTAAGAAAAATGAACACTCAAACTACATAAGTCAAGAATTTGGTAGCACTGTTATTTCACGCCATAACAAAATTAATCTAAAAGAGAACGATTCACCTCCTTCAGATAATCTAAATAATAAAACAATTGAAACATAGTTTTTTATAGTTTTTATGCAAGATGCGGTCATTATAGGTGGAGGGTTTTATGGATCAATAATTGCTATTTATTTAGCTAAACAAAGAGGATTAAAGAATATAACTCTAATTGAACAAGAGTCTGAATTATTAAGCCGTGCATCTCTTAATAATCAAGCCAGAGTACATAATGGTTATCACTACCCAAGAAGTCTCCTAACTGCTTACAGAAGTCATATAAACTTATCAAGATTCATTGAAGAGTACTCAAGTGCAATAAACCACAAAACAACAATGCTGTATGCAATTGCAAATAATTCAAAAACTAGTGCAAATCAATTTGTGAATTTTTGTAAAACAATTGGTATTAAGATTCAAACTGCAGAAACTTATCATCGTAAATTATTTAATTCTAGATTGATCGAAAATACTTTTCTTGTTGAAGAGTATGTGTTTGATTGTAGTAAATTATTGTCCTGGGTAAAAAATAATTTTCTTGAAAACTGTATAAACGTTAATCTTAAAAGCCGTGTAATCTCAATTAGCCCCAATAATGATAAAAGTTCCATTGTAAATTATTTAACTGAAGATGGTGGTGAAAAAAGTATTAGTAGTCGTTATATTTTTAACTGTACTTATACAGGTATTAATAGATTTAAGGGTGTTTTAAAAAATACTATTGCAAATGTTAAGCACCAAATAGCAGAGTTAGCCTTAATTCGTCCCCCAAAAATAATTGAAGGAATGGGCATTACAGTTATGGATGGTCCTTTTTTTTCAATGTTACCATTTCCCATAAAAAACCTACATTCTCTTTCACACGTTCGCTATACACCTCACATTTCTTGGGAGGATAATGTGGAAATTGATCCTTATGAAAAATTAGCTAATTATAAATGTAATTCACTTTATAATCGTATGATTCGAGATGCAGGAAAATATTTACCTGCAATTCTGGACTCTGAATATGTAGAATCAATATTTGAAGTAAAAACGATTCCTTCAAACAGTGAAATAGACGATGGTCGACCAATTGTTTTTAATAAAGAAAATAAAATTAATAATTTTTATAGTGTGTTGGGTGGAAAAATTGATAATATTTACGATGTTTTAAAGAGACTTGAAGATGAAAAAATTAACTAAATTATTAAAAAAATTATATCTACCCGTAATAGTTATATTTATAGCTTTTCTTTCATACAATTATAATTTTTTTCGTGTAGCAAACCATCAATGGTTTTTGAGTCCAACAGGATCTGAACACCTTGTTATAGCGGGCCTTATAAATGGTAAGGACAAGTATGGAAGACTTTTTTTGGGAAGGCACACAAACGACAATAATATTCATTCAAAACAATCTCTAGAACAAGTACATGAAATAAATCAAAAAAATTTGATAGAATTAGATGAGATTGAAAAAACTATATCTGGAAAATTTAAAAACTATGATTCACAATATGCTTTACAACTTCATTTTTTTTATTACCTACAAAAATTAGGGATTGAAAATATAAAAGTTTTCCAAGGAATTACAGCTATGCTTATGAGTATTGTTGTTGGAATATTATTTTATTTATTAAGAAAAAATTTTTCTACAACTGTTGCTTTGGTCTTCTCTGCATCTTTAGTTTTAAGTCCCTATGTAGTTGTTTTTGCAAAAAACTTGTATTGGGTAGAAGCCACTTGGTTTTTACCAATGATAGTTTCAATGTATTATGGTAAAATAAAATTTTTGTCTTGGCTATCTAACTTAAAATTTTTTATTTTTTTTGTTATAGCTTATTTGATCAAGATGCTTTGTGGTTATGAATATTTAACTACTATTGCTATTGCATCATGTGTTCCAATTATACTTTATATGTCATTAGATAAAAAAGGATTAAAAGAGACGATAATTAAACTATCCATCAATGTTACATCTACACTTATAGCTTTTATTCTTGCCAGCGGCATTCATGTGAATTTATTGTCCAAAGATAGTAGTAAAGCATTAGATCATATTGATCATATTGTTACTAACGCTAAAGTAAGAACAAAAAATCACAGTATTTCTGAAATTAAAGCATTATGTGAATATAAGCAAAATACTCACAGGCAAAATATTGATTTAGAGTTGTTAAAAAACTGTGAAGAAGGTTATAAAAAATCATCAACAAAAGTTGGTAAAATTATTTTACGATATTTAATTTTTGATGATTTTTTACCATGGCTTGGAAATTTTTCTAATATAAAAAGTTCTAATTTTACCGAAACCAAAGATTACGATATTCTTAAATCATTATGGCAAAAACCTAGCAAAAAAACTTTAAGAGCTGCAATTTATGAGACCAAAACCCAGACAAAAAAAAATTTAATAATTATTTTTCTAAATACTTTTTTATTTTTACTTTTAATACTTACTGCTTTTTTTAGAGCTTCTTTAAAAATGAGGCTTGTACTCATGTTTTCTTTATCAGCCCCCTTGTCCTGGTTTATTATTGCACAGGGTCATTCTGCTTTGCACTTTGGTTTAAATTATGTTTTATGGTACTTGCCGCTAGTTCCTTTTTGCTTAATTGCAATTATATCAAAAAATAATAATAAGGCAGCTTTATAATATGGACTTATTGATTGGCAGTTCAGGTTTTGTTGGATCGACTCTCAGAACACAAAAAAATTTTGATTTTCTATATCGTTCAAATAATATTGCTTCAATTAAAAAAAATATTGATGGAATTGTGGTTTGTTCTGCTGCACCCGCACAAAAATATCTTGCTAACAAAAACCCCTCTTCAGACTTGAATAATATAAAAAAATTAATTTTACATACTAGTTCTATTCGATGTAAAAATTTTATTCTCATTAGTACAGTTGATGTATTTAAAAACCCTAATAATGTTTTTGAAAATAGCCATATAAACGAAAACGGCTTACATCCATACGGACTGCACCGACGTATGCTTGAAAATTTTGTTGAAAATAATTTTAGCAATTATTTAATAGTAAGATTGTCTGGTCTTGTAGGACCCGGCTTACGTAAAAATATTATTTTTGATTTTCAAAATAATAACAATTTAGATAAAATAGAAAGTAGAAATATTTTTCAGTTTTATCCAATGATTAACCTTTGGCGTGACATTAAAATCGCATTAAGAGCAAAATTAAAAATTATTCATTTAACTGCCGAACCAATAACGGTTGCAGAAGTTTCCTGTCAAGGTTTCAACAAAACATTTAATAATGAGCTATCTTCTGCATTAGTAAGTTATGATATGAGAACAGAATATGCTGAACTTTTTGGAGTGAAAGGAGACTACCAGTATAGTTGTCATGATTCTATTGAGGCTATTCGTCATTACATTCAATTAGAAAATAAAAAATTGGAAATTAAAAATAAATGAGAATATCTATATCAAATATTGCTTGGGATATTAATGAGGATGAAAAAATCAGAGATTTATTACAGGAGTTTCATATTGGTGCTATTGATATTGTCCCTGGAAAATATTTTCCAAAACCTGAAGAAACTACAGATAATGAAATTTACAAAGTTAAAGACTGGTGGTCTAAAAATGGAATTGAAATTGTTGGAATGCAAGCCTTGTTATTTAAAAAAAATGAGATGAATATTTTTGGTACAAAACAATCACGTTCAATGATGTTAGAATACCTAAAGAGAATTTGTCATATTGGCAATATACTTGGTGTAAGACGAATTGTATTTGGCTCACCAAAGAACAGAGATCGTACTGGATTAAATGATTTGGAAACAGAAAATATTGCGATAGATTTTTTTAATTGTTTAGGTGATATTGCCAATGAGGAAAATGTAGTAATTTGTCTTGAACCTTGTCCAGCTAATTACGGGTGTAATTTTATGAATACAAGTTTTGAGACTGCCAAAATAGTGACTAAAATTCTCCACCCTGCAATAAAAATGCAGTTAGATTCAGGTGCAATATGTACGAATGAAGAAGATGTATTTGAAATTTTATCAAAATATTCTAATCTCATTGGACATATTCATCTTAGTGAACCTAATTTAGTACCCTTAGGAGAAGGAAACACTAATCATAATAACATTTTCAATGCTCTTGCAAAATATCTTCCAAATTCTCTTGTAAGTGTTGAAATGTTGGCAACTCAAAATGAACCTCACTTAACCTCTATCAGAAAAGCTTTATTGGTCGCAAATAAAATTTATAATTCAGAAAGCTTACTTAAATAATGAATACTTTAACTTATACAAAAATCCGTCAAAATTGGTTAGTACCAGATTTTGAAGTTCTTCATTGGTCAGGTAAACAACATAAATATTGCGTAGTAATCCCAGTTATTAATGAGGGTAAAAGAATTATTAATTTAATAAATAGAATAGATGAATTACAAATTAACAAAATCTCAGATATCATTATTATAGATGGTGGTTCAACTGACAATTCACTTGTTATAAAAAACCTCGAATCTCTTGGAGTAAAAGGATTATTACTTAAAACTAGCGAAGGTAAACTTAGTGCACAACTTCGTTGTGCATATGCATTTACAATAGATCAGGGATATGAAGGAATAATAACTATAGATGGAAACGATAAAGATGACCCAGAAGCAATTCCACGTTTTATTGAATGTTTAAATAATGGAGTGGATTTTGTGCAAGCTTCTCGTTTTATTGAAAAAGGTATATCAGAAAACATACCACTACTAAGAAAACTAGCAATTAAATATATTCATGCACCCATTCTAAGTTTTTCTTCAGGATTTAAATGGACTGATTCAACTCAGGGATTTAGAGGTTATAGTAAAAGAATTCTTCTAGACCCAAAGGTTGCTCCGTTTAGAAAAATTTTTAATACCTATGAACTATTGGCATATATGTCTTATCGTATACCAAGGCTAGGTTATCGATGCTGTGAAATAGCAACAATACGAAAATATCCTAAAGGTAAAATTCCAACTAAAATAAATAGTTTAAAAGACTATTTTAATCTTTTTGTAGCTTTATTAAAAGGCTGTATGGGGTCTTATAATCCTTAAATTATAATAAGAACTTTTATTAATTTTTTTTAATACAGTACATTAAATTTAAAATTTATAATAAAAAAGATTAAATTCTTTTGAATAGCTGTTGATATATTTTTTTTAATACATATCTCGGAGAAAATAAGAAAGCTAAAATGATTATTAAAAAAAAAGTAAATATTTTTTTTTCGACTAATGAGTGAGTTGAAATTTTATAATATGTTTTTGAGTAGTCTAAAATCTTACGGGGAATTCTATAGGAAGTTTTATTCCAAAAGTTAATATTAAATTGTTGTTCTGTTATTTCTTCTTTACCACTTCTTCTTAGTCTCATATTATAATTTAACAAATGAGTTGCTTTACATTGTTTCATTGTATTTTTTACACCATAGCTACCTCCATGTATTCTGTAATAGTATAAGGGCGAGGCAATTGTTTGTATCAAGTATCCTGCTTCTGCAATTTTATAATAAAAATCAAGATCAGCAGCAATATTGTTTTCAAGGTATCCACCAATTTTAAAAAAAATATCTTTTTTAATA